>Ga0316217_10000062_pt1 | contig 160398 bp, 138 predicted proteins | sample 1anoAmetaG_FD_203633 | JGI IMG/M metagenome (GOLD analysis project Ga0316217, IMG submission 203633) | Freshwater microbial communities from Trout Bog Lake, Wisconsin, USA - 1anoA | ecosystem: Environmental > Aquatic > Freshwater > Lake > Hypolimnion/Profundal zone | place: USA: Wisconsin... | reverse complement strand
CAGCATCTCCTTTTTTTCCTCCCTCCGGTTTGATCCGGACAGGATGAAGGAAGTGCTGGGGTGGGTCAATTTTGGACGCCTATTACCCCCCAAAGTGGGTCATTATTGCACGCCGATTTACACCCTGACTCAAGTCCAGCATAGGCGAATTTTTGATAAGGTAATTTTCTCCGGTCTTTGGAGTTCCCTTGCATATAGTCGACGTCATTAAAGTGAAATCCAAGCTCTTTCACGACTCGACGCATCTGTTTAATAGAGAGTCCCTCTCCCCACGTAAAGTAGCCACCTTCAAGTTCAGCTAAACCGTTTATCGTACGATACGAAATATCACCTGCAGGCAGCAGACGAGACAGCAGGCTTCTTAAAGCCACTTGAGCGCAGGCTTTGTTTAATGAGTTTTGCTGGCAATAAAGTAGGCCGGCGATTTCTAATGTCTGTTCGAGCACACGCACTGTATATGATCGAGGACGAGGTATACAGTTGTGTGGATGGGGATTTTTGGGGAAAACCGCCTCAAAAATGTACCAAGCGGTCTCTGAAGACTGAACCCGATCCTCTTTAAGAATTGCATAACCGACCAAACTCCCAGGATTCGGTGCGGCATCCTTGCGGCACTCCTCTGTCCAGAAGGAAACTCGAAAGAGTCCACTAGGCGTATACTCAGGAAACCGAGATATGATATCTTCGTTTTCTTCGAAGATGATCCCGACAGGAGGGATTTCCTCGATGATTAGTGTGCGGGCCTTGGCGGAACGGGCGAGGGAAAAGATCCTGCGGATGCTGACGCAACCATCGAATTCGTCTTCAATGAAAGTGAAGAAAGAAAAAGGCTGGTCTAGGGGGAGAACTCTGTGGGTTAAGGCACCAACCTTTCTGTGCGTATCCATTAGCCAAATACAGTCTCACTGCAGGCAGCGGCTTTGTGTGCTTTCTCTACCTTACGAATGAAAGACATCGCCTGTTTCGCATACCGCATGTGGATCGGGATAGCTTTCTTCGCCCCGAATTGAGATGCCATTTTGAATGCAAGAGTAGCGTTACCAAATGTTGCTTGCTCTTTTCCCATTGACTTCTCCGATACTTCTTGACGCGACTGCATTTAATGGCAGCGGTCATAGGTCAAAAACAGCCAAAGCTGCAAGTTATGAAGCATAATAGCGATGAGGGTTCGGCTTAATTGCACTACTGCGGGATCTACCCGCTTTCGCCGAGGATTTTACCGCCAAGCACAACTACAGTTTTGCTACGAGTGGTGGAATCAGAGGGGTCTTTCAAATTCATTCGCACGAAAGAAGCCGTACCCGTCGTAGCTGTCCGGGAAGACGAAAAAACTGCGTCGCTAGATGATCTTATTGTTTTCTTGATAGCTGATGCCTTTTGGGGGGCGGAAAACTTTTTGCGCAAGATGTCTAGGTTTGGAGAGACATCATCTGCTTCGACAGCGCTAGAGCCTGTACTGGCTCCAGTGTCGGCAACTTCCCATGTCGGATTATGCCTACTTGCAATCTCTTCTGGAGTTGAAATCATCTTTCTGGTAGACATGTTCTGCCTCCTACCACCCTAGTCCTAGGCACTTATATTGCCTGAGGATCTTTAATTCAATTGCAACGGATGCGTCATCATTGGGGCCGTGGGGGATTCCATTTACATATTGGCCTTTCGCGGCAAACAAAGCACTAGCTGGTGATAGACCGGCCAGATAATTGGTCCAGAAGAGCTTGTGCATCGGACCGCCATAATAATTGTACGGTGGCTGCGTTGGCGAATAATGAACACCTGTGCAACCTATGAACGCCAACGCTCCTGCTTTTAGATAAGCCATGGCAATCGACGTTTCTGCGGTCCGGCCACTGATCGGAATCCCAAGACTCCATTGTACAGCTTTTATGTTCACTGGTAAAGCTCCCCAACAGCATCCAGCAAAAACTACGCCAGCCATATCGTCAGGTATGTTTGATAAATTAAGAGCCTCTACCGCACCTGTCTTGCCTTCACCCCAAAACCGCGTGGCGTCATTGTCTGACCCGTGTAGCATTACGTAGACGGCAGATGCAGTAGCGCCCTTAGGCCCAAGCGTGACCGAATGCGTTGGCTCACTCACCAGGAGCTCTTGAGTCCCAGGAAGCAGGGCATACGGCCCGGCAGCAAAAGGCCTAGCAGAATTCCTAATTCCAAACCTTTGTTGATGAGCCGTAGGCCGAATGGCCGTAAGTGCATTCATGATAACGTTGAAGCTTTTTCCGTCGGGAATACGAGAGACTGGAAGACCCCAACCACCATTTTGATCCAAGTCTCCATAAGCTTCGTCGCTCCAAATCGTGAAGTTGTCGACATCTCCTGACGCTGTGCTGCCGAGCGACTTCCGCAACGAAGTGGGGAGGGTATCAAGTCTTCTAGATGGGACCACATCATAATTCCCTACAATGACAACACCTTCGTATTCGACGTCTTTTCGATGCAACACATCGAGAATCTCGGAGAGGGCGTTGAGGGGATTTTGAACAAGACATAGAGACTGACCGGACGAGCAGATTAAATCAAAAACTCGTTTTGATTCTCCTGCGCCAATGTTTTGTGAGAGGGTAGGCTCGTGTGATACGAAAAGTAGGGGTGGTAATTCCCTGCCGCCGCCCAGAGCTTGCCGCTGCTCCGAGAGCACAGAGTTTGAAGTAGAGAGGTCAAGGTGAGTTACACTCATGCAGTCAGTCCAGAAGCCTTCCGGCGGCTCTTAGTATTTGGAGCACTTTGCCCCCAATCGCCAGCGCTTGCAGGATGTTTACATACCCTGCTCCGGCTAATTTAATGCAGTTAATTATACGCTCTAGACCCGATTGTCAAGGTATAAAATCGTTTGACGTCGACTGCCTGCTGCTGGGGCTAGTTTCCCTGGGTCTGGGCATCCCACTGATGGACACTCAATTGGAAGCCGTCACACAAAGACCCAGCTAAGCAGCCATGGAGGATGGTTCCAAAATAGAATAGGAGATTATACCTTGCCCGCCGTCAATCTTCAAGGGGAAAATGGTGTCGAAAAGATCTGGAGAGTTTCGCTGCTTCTAAGGCAGGGCCCGGCCCAGGCGGGTAGCGCTATCGGGTTCCCTTAGCGGTTGCAGGCCGGCTAAAAAAGATACCGATGGGCTTAGTAAAAAGTTCCGAATATCGTCCAACACAGGGATCCAATTTTTGCCTTGCGACGTGGCAGAGAAGATCACATCGTTTTCCAGCGAGAAGCGGGGTTTTCGCGCCGTGAACTCGTCGAGGTTTCCAGCCTCCCGGGAGGCGCCGTCGCTAGGGGCAGGTTTGCGGGGGGAGCCAGAAGTGCCTCTCTGCACGCGCGCCAGGTGCCCGTCATCCCCGCACTTCGGGCAGAGACACGACTGAGCATCCTGCAAGAAATTGAAGTACTCTGCGCTGTTGTTGATTGATCTGTCGTATCCCCGGATGCCAGGACCCACTCGTGGCTGAAAGTGCTGCACTACAACTTCTCGGCGGTCTGCTTCATCACTTCTCCTGGATTCTTTGGTGACCTGTGCGTCGTTGCGGACGCACGCTATCCTAGCCATCGGTGAAGGTGCAAGGGTTCTTTCCTGGAGACTAATAAATTAGTGGTTCAGCCGGGACTGCCAAGAAGTTGGTACACATGTGATCGCGTAGGAGGGCGGTATTCCGCCAGATGAGGCCACGGAGATCTAGTCCACAGCGGGTCAAGCGTGGCATCTGGACGCCGCGCACCTTAAAAAAGGGCCCAAAGCGCTAGAACCAACCTTGCTGTAGCCGAATGCAAATGGCCTCCTGGTCACCAGGCAAAGGGCAATTCTTTCCCGATTACAGATGACATAAAAGATGACACGGAGCCTTTTGGAAGGGTAAAATACAACGCAAAAAAGGGTCCCTGGATAACCAGAAACCCTAACAATTTCAACTAGTTGGTGCGAGAGAGGAGACTTGAACTCCCATACCCGAAGGTGCCAGATCCTAAGTCTGGTGCGTCTGCCAATTCCGCCACTCTCGCATGCCGTGCAAACAGGAAACCCCGCTTTCACGGGGTTCCTTTCAAAATTGGGGTGGATAGTGGGGCTAGGCCCCATTCCATACAATAAACTGCATGTATCCCAAGCCCGCAAAAATCTTGAACTTTTAAATTAGAGAAGTCTTACTTCCACATTTACAGGAGTGTCTTTGTATCACAGTTTGTAACTCAGTTTCAAGGTAAATCTTGCTGCGCTCAGATAGCGGTGCTATCCCTCCCCGCCCACTGGTCACCCAGCCGGTTACAGTCTTCGTTCAGTTCCCCAAGATCCACATCAGTGGTTATCTGATGACAACCTAACCTGTACCACTCCCACATCCCCGCAGTTCAATCTCAAAAGATCAGGGGATAAAATTTATCTTTTTGATAGATCAACAGCCATACAGATCCTGCACGTTAGCTGTCAACTTGATTTTGACTTTTGGTTGACAAGTTACCTTACCCAGATCCCCACCTAAACGGGGAGAACTGACACGCCCTCCCTCCTAGCAAAACCATATTTAAATTTTTTCATCTCCTGCGGAAAAATGGGCGACTTCTACGTATATAAAACAGTAGGAAGCACAATAAACCGATAAAAGGCAATCTGTCTAAGTCACCCAGGAGAACACCCGTTGAAAGCAGTTATCTCGCCGCACTGGTTTAAATTCACCATCCCCAAAGAGTACACCGATGAGGAACTAGAAGCAATCTGTCTTGATCTTTTCGGCCACGGCTACAGTAAGTTTGAGCGAACATTCAAACAGCGGGACTACTACCGCGATTGTAAGACGCTTCAGGAGCTTGTTAGTGTTTACCGAAACGGATGGATGAAGAACAAAGGATCTACCTGCTTTGATGTTTCCGGGACTGGCCTTGATACCTTAGGACTCGACATTGCGAAGCTAGGAAAGTTCGCGCTGGATAATGGCGGTAACATCTGCCGCATCGACATTGCCACCCAGGACGTGAACAACTACCTACCGTATGACACGATGGTTAATCTTTGCCTCGCGCCAAACTTCAAAGACAGGATCAGGACTAGATTCAACCGGGGCAAGGGTAACGCCCCCAAGATCGAACTGCAGCCGATCAGGCGTATTGTGCTTGGCTCTGAGCACTCAGATAACTACCTCGTGATTTACGACCGGCAGCAGACTGAAGAAGTTGACTTCCCTTGGCTCTGCCTGGAGCAGAGGATACAGAACCGCGAAGACTGCGCAGAGATCATCAGGACGCTACTCTCTGGGAAGGATGCCGGTGAGTATTACGCTGGCCTTCTCCGTGGCAAGCTCGACTTTCTCCAGGCTGGAGGCAAGAAGGAGCGCCGGAAGGTAGAGCCTTGGTGGACAGACTTCCTTGGTGATGTGGCCCGGTGCAAGATCAAAAGGCTACCGAAGGAAAAGAACCCCTGGCGGTTCCGGGGTGCTAGTGCAACGGATGTTGGCAAGGCGTTACGCACAATTCGCCGAATGGAACAACGGCAGGATGCGGATGGACTACAGCAGATCTTGCAGCAGGCAAAGGAGTCTTACGAGGTCGCTACACTCGATTTTTGATGGGGAAATAAGCAGAGACTATGTACGTCTATTTCCCCACCCCCTCTTTTCCATTCGCAATTTCAGGTATTTACAGGACCGCAATAAACACAAAAAATTCCCGCTTTCATCAGTTGCCGAGGCCGCAGGCCGAGGCTGTCGGATGCGCTCGCTAGGGCCGCAGGCCCTGCGCATCCCTCTATCTGAAACCACTCACTTCCCTATAAGGAGATCGTATGAAACCCGAAGCAATCAACAGCACCATCGACGAATTTGAAACCAGCAACCCGGTTGACCTCGCACTCAAGGAGGATGTTCTTGACCTCCTCCGCGCAGCAACCGCCGAAGTCGCACTTAACAACAAGGGAGTTTTCGCCTACCGGCTGGCTGAACTGTCGGCCAAGTACTCCAACCGGCCCGATGTTGTGGGGTATCTGAAAGCGGTTGCGCTGAAGTTTCTCACAGATCTTGAAGTGAGCGCCAAGGAGGCTCTTAGCCGGGTCTGTGTGGAGGCTCGCTAATGGTCACCTCCAAACAGGAACAGTTTCTAGATCAGATCGTCGCAGACCTCAAGGCTGATCCTACCGTTTCGACCGACAGCTTCAGCGACTTTCAGTTAAAGTCGTTTGTTAAGGACGGTATCGCCCAGTATGCCAATGAACTCTGCGATACGAAGGAACTCCTGGACACCACAAGCATCGTCATAAAGCTGGCACAGATCCAGCTATCTACTCGTTAATCATTTCCGTGCCCTCCGTCACGGACAACCCACCCGGCAGGGATATGCCGGGGTCTCCGTACCGGGCCACGGCGCGTCATGTCCGACGTGGCCCACTTCCTTCAACCTGCAGACCCAAGAGGATTACATGCTACTTCCTGACTTTACCAACAGACTCACCCACACCATCCGGGATACCGGCGCAAACTATATGCCGCACAGCGGTTACGACTTCAAAGCGATCCCGACCCCGGTTATCCAGATCCTAGCCGGTCCTGAGTACGACCTCATCCCCGGCACCGAGATCAAGGACAAGGCAGGCCGTTCCTATTTCATCGCAGAACAGCGCGTGATCTTGGGTGCTATCTACCTTGTCACTCTCATTCCCCAGGACTGAATCGGAGCTGCTTAACCAGACCCGTCACACCTCAGACCAACACTAGGAGCCGCCCCCGAAAGGCGGCTCTATTCGTTCTAGGAGACCTCATGCGGCCCTACATCGTGAGCTACTCGACCAAGCCCAGTAGCACGACCACCACCCGGCGCGTCACCATCCCGGCGACCTCAGCAGCTATCGCCGAAGCCGTTACCAAGGCTTGGCTGAAGCTCCAGGGCCTATCGCCCCACTCCATTACTGTAGAACCATAACCTCGGCTTCCAAATTTGCCTTACAGGCCGACTTTCCACCCTAACCCAACCCTAACCAAGAGCTAAACAGGTAAGTAATTTACATGACAGAACATACTCTTCATCTACCAAGACCACGGCGTAGTAACATCGAGATCCCTTACGCTGGCGACCGCAACCGCTGCTTTTTCTGCGGTAGCTACTCCGCAAACCCCGGCACCCGTTGCCGGTGCGGGGTATGGTATCCCTCGGAGAACAGCTACAAGCGGCCCAGGTTCAACAGCAAACGCAAGAAAACTCCGCCGTCTAGCCTGGACATCTACAAACCACAGTTCGACGGTCTCATCGACCGCGACCCACTGCAGAGTCACCGGGATGAATTTAGCCCGTACCGTGCTCAACTCAATAAGATCCATGATCCCGAAGCAGATAAGGCCGACTTAAATGCAGAGGATCTACCGGAGATCGACCACAGAGACACCTCCCTGCCTTGGGATTAGGAATCCACCTCTCTGCTGGGGTGCTGGATTGACAAGGTTGCGAGCTATCTTCTGGTTAAAGCGTACTCCACCGGCTCCGATTCTCCGTAAACGTAGATGCTGCAGGTTAGCTTTGAATACGTAGGGTCTGAGTTGGGGGCCGGTTTGGAGACGTTTACCATCGCGCCCTCCAAGAGACCGTACTGAGTGGGGGCTGACGCTGTATCGTTAAAGCTCTGAGAGTCGAAGCTGCCGGTATGAAACCCCAGGGGAACAGTCACAGGGTATCCATTACGACCACCAGGAGATATTACTGTAGTCGATGAGTACCGGCCAAAGGCGTCTGACATACCGGTGCCGTCAGTAGTGTCAACGTGTATGCTCCCATCGTATCCGAAGTTATTGTTTGCTGTACTCAAGCTCATACGTATATTGGTGTGCGAGTCGCTATAGCCCCATGTCCCAGCGTAGGAATCTATTGCCGTAGCCCCTGTGCCGCCATTACCACCACCACAACCAAGCATCGTCATCACACCGACACAAGCAACCAGTCTCTTCATTCCCTCTCCCTAAATTCCATGGCATTGTCCGATCTAAACGGAAACCTCTCTTATACAACCCCTGAGGTGTAATTCCAAGTAAATCAAGCAGCATCTGTGCGTGGCACACAAAATCCTACGGCTGTATGCTCGCAGGCAAAAAAGGCACGCGGATATGCAGATACCTATGGACAACATAGCCATTGGCAAGAAGATAAAGGAACTCCGCTTGTTGGCTGGCTTGACGCAGGAGGGATTGGCGGAAGAGCTAGGAGTGACATTTCAGCAGGTGCAGAAATATGAGCGAGCTGCAACGAAGATCAATCTTATGAGGTTGCAGCAGATTGCTGTCACCCTTAATATTCCGGTATCATCTTTCTTTGACGCATCATCGTATGCTGTCAGCACTCTTTCCGAAGAAGAGTCAAAGCTCCTAAAGGCATTCAGACGTGTTTCGCCAACCCTACGCAGCAGCGTTGTGGACATCGTAACGGGCCTCGCGGAAAAGTAGCAATCACATAAGGCTGTGGTTCCCATGCTGGAAGCTGAAGCGAAGAAACGACAACGGCTGTGCGGGAGTGTTCACCGCAAGCAGCATATAAATGGTAAGGTGCAGTGTTCCCCTGGATCTTGCTATGAAAAGAGAACTGGCGGTCACCTCCAAGGAAATCGGCCAGTTCTTTAATTTTTTACTGTTGTAGGTGGAAAATATTTCTTGAGTACTTTTGCGGGGTTCGCTTCGCTCGCCTGCAGGTGATCTGTTGGGGATTGGGAGGGAGAGGGATTACTGATATACCTTATAGCATAGTCGTTCCGAACCGGAACTTCTGCGTTTTACCACAGCACGTCAATTCAGTCAATTAATAACTCTAAATACTCGTTGCTTGGGCACAGAAAATGCTTAGAAGGAGAAAGCACCTTGTCCTGCTATGTCCTGGCCTGAGATCGGCGATTCTAGGGCATCCTGCGAAGCCTGCCGGGGTAGAATTTCGTCCTGAAACTCATACTTTCCAGTCATCAGGAATTCAACGAACTGATTTTGCGTAAGGTGGAAGTCTCCCACTTCTACCAGTGCCGAGCACTCAGAGTTAGGCTTGAACAGCTTGAAGAAGACGTGGCCCGGTTGAAGTGTGTAGCCCTTCGGCTTCTTGCTCTTCGTTTTCTTGCCCTTCCATTCCTCGTTCCCCGTTACCTCGTTCTTCAGCTCTTCGTCCTCGTTTCGTATGAGTTCGTTAGGGGAGGAGGATGTGATCTTGCAAGCAAGGTTCATGTGCTGCAGCGCCTCCGCCCAAGGAAGATAGGCCTTAGGAGTATCGTAAAGCATGTGTTCCCTTGCAAAGCAGTAGCAAACGCCTTGGGTCCACTCAGAGATGATTCTTTTTTTCTTTGTTCCGTCTGCTGCTTCTACAGTTATCACCTTTTCAGTGTATCTTATGTCAAGCTGTTCTTTGAAGCACTCTTTTACCGCCATAAACCAGCCGTCAGCATATCCGTCAACAAAAGTGGCAATCAGATCTGTCATTCTCTTTGCAGATATTTTTTCCAAGTTTTCCTCCTGAAAAGCGGCTGATTCCTAACCTGGAATGACTCCGGTGTGGATGAATTCCATAAATTCATCTTCTGTCATCAGGATTGAGTTTATTTCCTTCGCTTTCTTCATCTTGACAGGACCGGCGTTATTACCGTAGCACAAATATGTAAGTGTTGTGGTGACGGATTCGACCACATGCAGGCCTCTTTCGGCGGCAGTGCCGTGTAGGCTCTCTTTGGTCTGGGGTGAAAACCCGGTGAAGCAGATAGTTTCCTTCTTGGGCCGCTGTACCTTCACCGGATTAAGGCTGTAGATCAGACGCCACCCCTCCGGGTCTTTCATCGCTTCAATTTCCTGATCTGTTAGATTCGTCTTCGATCTGAGGATTCTGCTTACCAGCTCACCGGCCATGCTGCCCCCCTGAGAGTCAGTGATTGATACCGCTCTAGTGCCTTCTTCATACCACATTAACCGGGGACAAGAAAGTATTTTAACGGTAAGCCTAACTGGTCACATTTACACTGTTGAATGTTCACTTTGTGAATAAGTGAACATTGGGTAAAACGAGTTTTCTCTTTGCTACGACGCCACTTAGCCCGTTTTTCCTTCTTCAGGTGAGAATGGCACTTGCAATAAATGTTCACTTATGATAGAAATAACCATAAATGAACATTCAAGGGAGGGTACAATGAGCATACAAGGGACCGATACAACCACCGCACCGATCAAGAGCATCGCCGATATTAACCGAATCAAGAAGAGCCTGGAGGGTAACACCCGCGACCTCGCCTTGTTCACCATCGGCATCAATGTTGCGCTTCGCGGTTCCGACCTCCTGGCCCTGAAGGTAGGGCATGTACGGCACCTAAAAGAAGGTGATACCGTGGCAGTCAAGGAAGGCAAGACCGGAAAGGTGCGCAACCTCTCCTTCAACGCTTCAGCCGTGACCGCAGCCCAGAGCCTCATAGGTTCCATGACCAACCCCCAGGACGAAGACCTCTTGTTCCAGAGTCGGAAGCAGGCTACGAGGAAGGCCGTCACCAAGACAACTGCCAAGGGCACCACCACCATGGAGCCTAGCGCCGGACAACTGACTATCCAGCAGCTCAACCGGCTGGTTAAGGATTGGTGCAGTACTTGCCGGAAGTCACAGCCGAAGGACAACTTTGGAAGCCACAGCCTTAGGAAAACGTGGGCATACCATCAGCGGGTTACCTTCGGGGAAGAACTCCCCAAGCTAACCGAGATCTTGGGGCACTCCTCCCAGGCGGTCACACTTCGTTATATCTGTATCCAGCCGGAAGAGATCCACAACGTGTACATGAACTGCCTTTAGACGAACAAGGGCCGCTCCTGGATCTGGGAGCGGCCCTTGTTCGTTCAGACCCTAAACCACAGCACGTACACCGCGAGCGTAGCGCAGGACATGTTGACCGTAGCCAGTAGATCCCGGCGACGCCGGTAGAACCAGACCGCAGCACAGCTATGAGCCAGGATCAAGGCCCCGAAAACAACCAATCTCATAAATCCTCCAGGCCCACGCCGGCACTGGCAAGAAATAATACTTATAAAACAGCAACTTAGTGGGGGCCGGGAGTCAAATATTTCAGCCTCTCCCATCGCGGAAACGGAGGCGTCCACGCCCCTAGGGGTCCAAACAATCTTATTTAAGATCAGCCACTTACGACTAAAAGATATATCGTTACCACTTAAACGGCAATCCCAGCGGGGAGAGATCTACATCGTAATCTAGTAGCCTCAGCGTCTCCAGCATAGGCACCGGCTTTAGTTCCTGGCTGTATACCTCCCAAGAGATCCCCTTGAGCACTGCGGTTATCGTCTTCTGTTCGTCTGACTCCAGATGTCCAACCAGCCCCTTTACAGCGGCGTTATCCCTAACCTGCGAACGCACATTCTGAAAAAACCAGTTTATGAAGGTATGCCGCAATGAATGAAACGGTTTTTTCTCCCGTTCTCCCTCATCCAGGATCACGCGCTTTCTAAACGTGCCATTGTACCACTTCTCAAAATAATGAGAGTAGCTGTCTCTATTGGCATAATAGAAAATCTTACTTGACTTCATGTCTTCCCACGGCCTTTCATACTTCAGTTTGCGTCTTGACTGAATGAAATCCATGAAACCTAACTTCAATAACGTAGGGTGAATTGGAATCGTTCGGCGGCTTTGTTCATTTTTTATACTTTGCTTTCTCGGTTCGTAGTCACGCAACCGGAAACACGCTATACCGTCAACCACAACGATATCATCACAGTAAAGCTGGCAAATTTCGCTTTCCCTCATCCCGCTATACAGCGCAATCAGCGGTATCCACACCATGTGCGGGTTAAACGCTTTCCTCAGCTTACCCAGCTCATTGATTAGCGACTGGATGTCATTATGGTTGTAGGGTAACCGCTTCAACGTGTCGTTGCTTACTTTTGCCAGCACCTTCTTCTTTACAGTGAACACTTTGTCACTGCAATAGTTGCGAGCTATGCCGTACTCTCCGTTTTCACTTCCGTATGTCAGAAGGCCACCTAGCGCAAACCAAGTCTGTTTTATGGTTGTGGAGTTTAAAGGCTCATAGTTTGGGTGCATCCTGCACTCATCCAAAGTAAGCCCTTTCAAATGGGGGTGATTTCGGTATTTGGGATACTGCGCCAACGCCTTGAACAATTCAACAAGCATATCTTGGTTTATCTCATCAGTGTACGGATTGGCGGTAAGTTCCAGGATTTTACCAAATTGCTCCTCCATCTTCCTCTTGCTTCCCTGCTCCCAGTGCCCGGTGTGGACCTCAAAGTATTTATCAATCAGCGCACTCAGCTTTTTACGGCGCTGTGGTGCCGATGTGACGCTCTTATCATAAGGATTGCTCAGGCCCCGTTCCGCCCGTTCCGCTAACACCTGGTTGACCTCAACCTCCTTGGCTAACAGGGCATCACAAAACATCCGAAATTCTGGCGAACTTGGAACCGCCTGCACCTTCTCGATTGCGAGCAACGCAGAGGCTACCGGCGCAATCTCTGAATGATCCTGCTTACGCCCCTGCTCCATGTAGCGAATAGCAAGCGCCCGGTAGTAGGAAGCAAGATTTCGAGCGCCTGACACCTCCTCCACCTCGCCAGTCTCTTCGTCCAGCATCTCATAATCCTTCCGGTTGTCCATCTGGTAGCGCTCACGGAAATCATTATTCATGCGCAGCGCGGCCTCATCCAGGGCATTTTCAGTAACGCCGTAGCGATCTCGCTTATCCTGGTCAAGCATGGTAGCCATGTACTCCTGAACAAGGCTTTCTATCAGCTTCGGTGTCAGCAGGCCGGAACGTGCCATAAAGAAAAGTTTCTCCGTCTTCGCAGTCAACCCTCTTACCAGCGTCGAAGCCTGCTTAGGGTTCGTGGTTTTCAGTGATTTTTTGATTTGGGCACAGGGGAAGTAGCGTTTCACATCGGCGGGGATTCTGCACTGAAAATAGAACTTACTGCCTCGCTGGACTAGGTAGGCGAAACGCATAAAGGCTTACTCCTTGTAGCCCAAAATGGGGCTGATTCGGAAGTAAGCCTCTATTTACTACTTGAATTCTAAGTAGTTGCTCAAAAATTGGGGTGGATAGTGGGGGTCGAACCCACGTATGAACGAGTCACAGTCGTTTGTGTTTACCACTTCACCATATCCACCATATTTGATTGTAGTTTGGTACGCCTGAGAGGGTTCGAACCTCTGACCTACGGCTTAGAAGGCCGTTGCTCTATCCAGCTGAGCTACAGGCGCAGAGTCAAGCACTTGAGTGGTCGGGGTGAGAGGATTCGAACCTCCGGCCCCCTGCTCCCAAGGCAGGTGCGCTAGCCAGGCTGCGCTACACCCCGATTCAAGAAACAACCTTATATCATAGCTACCTACCTCGCGCAAGCTTTTTACACGACTTTTTGACTGTTTTAATCTTGAGCGGATTCGTCCAGGTTCCATTGCCGCTCCCAGGGAACCCAACTGCCGAACGTCAAAGGATTCCCTCTCCCGGCCTCCGGCCACCCTCTCCCGGAGGGCGAGGGGCGGGCGAATGATGATTCGCCCCTACGGAATCGGCCTGGGGCCAACCGGGGAACTCAACTGCTTTTTAAAGTCAAAGGCTTCCCTCTCCCGGCCTACGGCCACCCTCTCCCGGAGGGCGAGGGGCGGGCGAATGATGATTCGCCCCTACGGAATCGGCCTGAGGCCAACCGGGGTACCCAACTGCCGAACGTCAAAGGCTTCCCTCTCCCGGCCTACGGCCACCCTCTCCCGGAGGGCGAGGGGCGGGCGAATGATGATTCGCCCCTACGGAATCGGCCTGAGGCCAACCAGAGAACTCAACTGCTTAAAGTCAAAGACTTCCCTCTCCCGGCCTCCGGCCACCCTCTCCCGGAGGGCGAGGGGCGGGCGAAATCTTAGGCGGACAGGGCCGCCTTCAGCTGCTGCATGGCACGGCCCCGGTGGCTGATGGTGTTCTTGATCTCCAGCGGCAACTCGGAAAAGGTCTGGCCGTACTCGGGCACCAGGAAAAGTGGGTCGTAACCGAACCCGCCCTCACCGCGCGGCGCCTCCAGGATGACTCCCGGAAGGGAGCCGTCGAAGGTCTGACAGCTGCCGTCGGGCTGGCAAAGCGCTATGACGCAGTGGAAGGCGCCGCCACGCTCGCCTGCGGGGACCCCCTCAAGCTCGCGCAGCAGCAGCGCGTTGTTGTCGGCATCGCTCGCCCCCTCGCCGGCAAAGCGCGCGGAATACACGCCGGGCCGCCCCCCGAGGAAATCCACGCAGAGGCCGGAATCGTCGGCCAGCACGGGCCGACCGGTGAAGCGGGCCGCGCTGAGGGCCTTCTTGATGGCGTTCTCCTCGAAGCTGGCGCCGTCCTCCTCCACCTCGGGCAGGCCGGGGAAATCGGCGGGCGACAGGATGCTGCCGACGACCCCTTTCAACAACTCGCCGAACTCGCGCAGCTTCCCCTTGTTTCCTGAGGCAACCAGCAGCTCCTTCATCCCCGCAGCGCCTCCCTCTGGATCTCGAAGAGCCGGGTGAGCCCCAGCATGGCGTGGCCGCGCATGGCGTCCATCTGCTCCAGGGTGAAGGGCTCGGCCTCGGCGGTCCCCTGCACCTCGACAAAGCGCATGGAGGAGGTCATGACGAAGTTCATGTCGACTTCGGCGCCGGAGTCTTCCGGGTAGTCGAGGTCGAGAAAGGGGACGCCGTCCACGATCCCGACGCTGATCGCAGCGACGGCCTCGCGCAGCGGGCTCTGGGCTATCTCGCCGCTGTCCACCAGGGTCTGGAAGGCGTCGGCCAGCGCCACGTAGGCTCCGGTGATGGAGGCGGTGCGGGTGCCGCCGTCTGCCTGGATCACGTCGCAGTCGATGAGGACGGAACGCTCGCCCAAGAGCTGCAGATCGACGACGGCGCGCAGCGAACGGCCGATCAGGCGCTGGATCTCGTGGGTGCGCCCGGTGAGCTTCCCCTTGGAGGACTCGCGCTGGTTCCTGGTGTGCGTGGCGCGCGGCAGCATGCAGTACTCGGCGGTCACCCAGCCGGTCCCCTTCCCCTTCAGGAAGGAGGGGACGCGCCCCTCTACGGTCGCGTTGCAAATGACTTTGGTGTCCCCGAACTCGACCAGCACCGACCCTTCGGCATGCTTCAGGTAATTCCTGGTGATTTTGACTTCCCGTAAGGCGTCGGCCGCGCGGCCTTCTCTGCGTATCATGACTGCTCCATCCTTTTTGGTTTACCGGCGTGCCCCGGGCGGGACCATCGCCTTTCTTTGGTGTTGGGTGTTGGTTTTTCGGTTCTGGGTTTTTGCTGGTGTCTGCGCCTGATGCTACGACGGCTTTGAGGACCTAAAGGACCTAAAGGACATCATGGACTTAAGGGGCTCACACCATTCCCCACTCCCTGACCCTCCTCTGAAGGAGAGGACACTTTGGGGAACACCTTGGCCGCCAGAAGCCCCCCCTGCCCCCCCTTTGCAAAGGGGGGAGGCTTAACGTCTCTCCCAGCCTATCATGATCTCCCGGGGAGGCTAAACTTCCCTTAGCCGCGCCGCGGTAAACGCGCTTAACGCGCCTGGGGCAGCTGCGGGCGGACCGGGAGGACCGGGGCATACAGGACGCGACCTCGCCCGCCGTTGTCGTAGATCTTCGGCAACCCGCCTCCCCACCAGTTGGCAGGCGCCCGGAACTCCTCCACGCCGGTTTGGTAGAGATCGTACCCGGCATTCTCGAAGATGGCGTTGTCCCAGGCGACGGCGGCGCCATCGGAGACGACCATCCCGTTGTTGCCATTGCCGGAAATCTGGTTGCCGCTCACCTTCACCCGCGAGGCCGCCAGGGAAATGCCGTACTCCCTGTTCTGCACCAGCTTCACTCCGGTGACGCTCCCCTCGCTTCCCATCAGGGTCAGGCCGCTGCCGTTCCCCATCTGCGCCCCCCCCTGGACCTTCACCCGGCAGTTCTCGGCGCTGAAGGCGCCCTCCTTGTTGCCGGTCAGGTTCCCCTCCAAAAGGACGACGGAACTCCCCTGGGCCACCACCCCCTGGCGGTTCCCGGTCAGGCTCAGGTTGCGCAGGGTCGCCTCGCTCTCGTACAGGCGCAGGGCGGTGTCGCAATCGGAGGCCCCCCCGCCGTCGCCGGTCACCAGGGCGTCCTGAAACCTCATCCCGGTCCCGCTGAGCTGCACCCAGACCCCCTTGAGGCTGACGCTGGAGTAGAGCGCCTCGATCCCGGTCTCGGCCCCCTCGACGCGGCAGTTCTCCAGCTGGTTCTTCTTCTCGCTCCCCAAGAGCAGGATCCCCTGCCAGTCGCCCGGCGCGGGGGCGGCATAGTTGGAGGTGAACAGGACGGGGGTCTCCCTGGTCCCAGCGGCGACCAGGCGACCCTGCACCACGAGGAGCGGCGCCTGGGCCCCCTTGCGCCGAAAGCGCACAACGGTCCCCGGCTCGACGCTCAGGGTCGCCTGCGGGGCGACCGCCAGCACCCCCTCCACCAGCACCTCGCCGCGCCAGACGGTGTCCTCCCCCAGCACCTGGTCGCCGTAGACCAGCGCGGGGCCGCCGGCCGCCTCGGCCCGGGGCGGCCCGGGGACGGGACTCGCGGCGGAGACGGGCGCGGCGCCGGCCGCCCGGCCCGGGGCGGACACGCCCAGCAGCAGGAGTGCCAGCAAAAGCCCGGCTATGGCAGGTCGGGGATATCGGATCATGAGGTGGGGATCAGCAGGCTTTCCTGATGATAGACCTTGTTCTTGCCGCAGCGCTTGGCCCGGTAGAGCAGGGAATCGACGATGTTGAAGAGCTCGTCCGTCTTGTCGGCGTTCTCCGGGTAGCTCGCCACGCCGATGCTGACGGTGACCCCGGCTCCGGCCGGACCGGTCAGCCTCCCCGTCGTGCCGGTCTGGACCGCCTCGCGCAGCCGCTCGGCCGCCAGGATCGCCTTGTCCAGCCTCGTTTCGGGGAGCAGCACGATGAACTCCTCGCCGCCGTAGCGAAAGGCGACGTCGACCCCGCGCACCGTCTCCATGATGACCTCCCCCAGGACCTGCAGGATGCGGTCGCCGACCGCGTGCCCGAAACTGTCGTTGAAGGACTTGAAGTCGTCGACGTCCATCATGATGATGGAAAAGGGCTTGTGATAGCGCTGGGCGCGCCCCATCTCCCGCCTGAAGTAGGTCTTGAAGTAGCGGTGGTTGTGCAGCCCGGTCAACGCGTCGGTGATCGCCATCAGCTTGGTCCGCTTGTGCAGCGTCGCGTTGTGGATCGCCATGGCGGCGAAGGAGGCGAGTATGGCCAGTAGGTTCAGCTTCTCGCGGTCGAACTGGCGCGGCGCGAAGTCGTCCAGGTAGAGGATCCCGAGGATCCGGCTCTGGAACACCAGCGGCACGCAGACCAGCGAGCGGATCCCCTCGTTCAGCGCGATCGGGTTGTTGAAGAAGGTGGCGCTCCGGGTCTCCTCTATGATGAAGATCTCGCCCCCCCCCAGCACCTGGTCGGTGAGCCCACCCGGCTGCACCCTCCAGCGCTCGGTCCTGACGAAGGCCGCGGAGAGACCCGCGTGGGCGTGCAGCGCCAGCTCCCGCTTGGCGTCGTCGAACAGGGCGACGGAGCCGGCCGGGGTCTCGGCAATCCCCATGGCGGAGGTCAGGATCGCCTGCAGCACCGTGTCGAGGTCCAGGGTGGAGACCACCGCCTTGGCTACCTCGATCAGGTCCTTGAGCCCCCTCACCTGGGACTCAAGCGCCTCCCTCTTGCTGTCAGCACGCTCCGTCATCGCTCTCCCGGCACCGGAAAATCTCCCGATATCAATAGCACAGGGAGGGCTCCCTTGTCTATCGCGAAGGCTCGCCCCCAGCGGCGCGCCAAGCTTTTTCGGCGGCCCCGGAATTTTAATCTATAATTTCTTGACTTGCCATAGATGTTGTGGTTTATTCCTCGGCGTCCACTAAATGTGGTATCGAGAACCACGACATGCTGCCATGTTATTTTATCTAAGGAGAACGAAACGTTATGAAGAAACCAGTCGACAAAGGCGCCATCCCGGGACTCTCCAAAAACGCGTTGACGGTGCTCGAGAAGCGCTACCTGAAGCGGGACACCAGCGGCAAGACCCTGGAGACCCCGGCCGACATGTTCCGGCGCGTGGCGGCCTCCATCGCCGCGGCTGACGCCACCTTCGACGCCAAGGCCGACCTGGGGGCGCTCTCCGACCAGTTCTACCACATCATGACCAACTTCGAGTTCCTCCCCAACTCGCCGACCCTGATGAACGCCGGGCGCGAGCTGGGCCAGCTCTCCGCCTGCTTCGTGCTGCCGGTGGGCGACTCCATGGAGGAGATCTTCGAGGCGGTGAAGTACACCGCGCTGATCCACAAGTCCGGCGGCGGCACCGGCTTCTCCTTCTCGCGCCTGCGTCCCGCCAACGACGTGGTCATGTCGACGACCGGCATCTCTTCCGGCCCGCTCTCCTTCATGAGGGTCTTCGACATCGCTACCGAGACCATCAAGCAGGGCGGCACCCGCCGCGGCGCCAACATGGCGATCCTGCGCGTGGACCACCCGGACATCATGAACTTCATCATGTGCAAGGCGGACCAGCGCCAGCTGAACAACTTCAACATCTCGGTCGGCATCACCGAGGCGTTCATGAAGGCGGTGGACGCGGACCAGGACTACGCCCTCTTCAACCCGCGCGACAAGAAGCAGATGGGTACCCAGAACGCCCGCAAGGTGTTCAACCGCATCGTGAAGCAGGCCTGGGAGAACGGCGAGCCGGGGATCATCTTCCTGGACCGCCTCAACAAGGACAACCCGACCCCGCACATAGGCGAGATCGAGTCGACCAACCCCTGCGGCGAGCAGCCGCTGCTCCCCTACGAGTCCTGCAACCTGGGCTCCATCAACTTGGGCAAGATGGTGACCCACGGCCGGGTGAACTGGGACCGGTTGAAGGAAGTCATCCACCTGGCGGTCCACTTCCTGGACAACGTCATCGAGGTGAACAACTACCCGCTGCCCCAGATCGACGAGATGACCCGCTCCAACCGCAAGATCGGCCTGGGCGTCATGGGCTGGGCGGACATGCTGATCATGCTCGGCATCGCCTATGACTCCCCCGAGGCGATCAAGCTGGGCGAGCAGACCATGAAGTTCATCAACGACGAGGGGCACGCCGCCTCCCGCGCGCTGGCGGTCACCCGCGGGGCGTTCCCCAACTACAAGGGCTCCACCTACGACCGTCCGGGCGCGGCGCCGATCCGCAACGCGACGGTCACCACCATCGCCCCGACCGGGACCATCTCCATCATCGCCAACTCCTCCTCAGGGGTGGAGCCGCTCTTCGCGGTCTCCTACGTGCGCCAGGTCATGGACAAGAACATCCTGGTGGAAGTGAACCCGCTCTTCGAAAGAATCGCCAAGGCGGAAGGGTTCTACTCCGAGGCGCTCATGCAGCGGATCGCCGAGCACGGCACCATCCACGACATCACCGAGATCCCGGAAGCGATCCGCGAGATCTTCGTGACGGCACACGACATCACCCCCGAGGTGCACATCTCCATGCAGGCCGCCTTCCAGAAGCACACGGACAACGCGGTCTCCAAGACGGTCAACTTCCCCAACGACGCCACCATGGAGGACGTGGAGAAGGTGTACCGGCTCGCCTACCAGAGCAACTGCAAAGGGGTCACCATCTACCGCGACGGCTCGCGCGACGAGCAGGTGCTGTCGGTCGGCAAGAAGGAGGAGGCGCCGGTGGCGGTCGTCCCGGCCCACGTCGAGGAGAAGCGCACCGCCAAGCGCGAGCGTCCCAAGGCGCTCAAGGGGTGGACCTACCAGATGCAGACCGGCTGCGGCCCGCTCTACATCACCATCAACGAGGACAACACGGGGCTCTTCGAGGTGTTCACCACCATGGGCAAGGCGGGCGGCTGCGCGGCCTCGCAGTGCGAGGCGATCGGCCGCATGGTCTCCCTGGCCTGGAGGAGCGGCATCCAGGGGAGGAGCGTCGTGAAGCAGCTGCTGGGCATCTCCTGCCACTCGCCCACCGGCTTTGGCGACAACAAGGTGCTCTCCTGCTCGGACGCCGTCGGCAAGGCGATCCAGGCCCACCTCACCCTGACCGGCCACACCGACCTGATAGAGGCGCCCCAGTTCGGCAAGGGGGCCTGCCCGGAGTGCGGCGGCGTCGTGGAGCACGAGGGTGGCTGCGCCGTCTGCCGGGTCTGCGGCTACTCGGAATGTAATTGAGACCTAGGAGTTGCATAGATGGTAAAACCTGCATATATGCAGGGTAAAAACAGAAGAAAAACAGCAAAGAAACAGCAAAAAGGCCCGCAAATTCAGTTTTGCGGGCCTTTTTACGTCAAAAACAAAGATTCGGTTTTTTGGGGTTTTGGGTTGGTTTTTTACAGCTAATCAACACCAGGAAGTTGTATAGTTAGCACAAAACTCGGTTTTAATATTAAATAACAGCAGGTTACGTCAGTTTAGGCCATTTCTATCTATACACCTACAAAAAACAGCTCAAGTGGACCTTGGATGACCCAACTATTCGAAAGACGCTCACCCCAGTCTTCGAATCATTTCTCCAGCTTCCATCGATCCTACCATCTCGGCTAGTCGGTAAGGCCCATTTGAGACAATTTCCAAGCAACTTCTTGGACCGACAAACCCGTGCCTATAAAGGATCTACAGGATTTATTACCGGGTGATCTGCCGAACATTACCGGGTGATCTGCCGAACATAGCCCAACGTGCTACTCCCGATGCTAGGTCTGTCCGTAATTCGAGTTTTCATTCGTATAAATGAACGGTCGCCACTATTGGCTTTGTACGGATATTTTTGCTAAAGATCGTGGTCCAGTGAGGCCTGACGAATCCAATGGCCCAGTAAAACCTGTTGGCATATCGCGGATGCTTTCGCTGGAGATTCGACTGGGTACAGGCTGACTGATAGTACCCTGTCGATTTGGGTCGTTGAAGGTAAGACAGCCATCGGTCTGTTTCCGCACCAGGGGAGCCTTTATCTCAAAAGATAATTTGCATTTTAGTTCCACATATGACACTATAGATCAACTTAGATGGATTATAGTTTCATTTTTGAAACTAAAGGGGCCGTATGTTTTCTCTTAGCACACCAAGCGACGGCTTGAATGCACTGGCATTATACGTTCGCAAAACCCGGCTGGCACTTAACATCAGCATAGAAGAACTAGCTGTTAATTCCGGGGTCAGTCGGTCTACTTTGATCCGGCTTGAAAAAACCGGAGTAACATCCACGGAAAATATCTGCCGTATTTTTGGTGCTTTGGGGTGTTTGGATAAATTCATCGAGACGCTCTCTCCTCCACAGCCTACGTCTATTGCCGAGGCTCGGCGTCTTGCCGGGAATGAAAGGCACAAGGCTCGAAGGAAAACGGTATGAAGCAATTCAGAGAACTGCAGGTGTTTTTTGACACCGGTACAGAAAAGATATCGGTTGGAACGCTTGCCTCGTTCGAACACAAAGTGATGTTCGAGTATGAATCGGCATGGAAAGCGAAAGGCATTGAACTCGCACCGTTCAAACTCCCGACCAGGCAGGGTGATTTCCAATTCAATCAGGCACTACTGATACACGGCCTACCAGGTCTGTTTGCCGACTCATTGCCGGATGGGTGGGGATTGCTGATCATGGACCGATTCTTCACGCGGCAAGGAGTCGATAGGTACACCATTTCTCCTCTGGACAGGCTGGCGTACTTAGGGGACCACGCAATGGGCGCCCTCACCTATCACCCTTCGATGAAAAGCGACAATACCGTCGAAGCCATTCAGGTCGGAGATTTAGCCAGGGAGGCATACGATCTTTTTGCCGGCAATATCGAAGATGCTGGTCGACTGTTGGCAAAAATAGGTGGAAGCCCGGGCGGCGCAAGACCTAAGGCTCTGATTGGAATATCCGATTGTGGCCATAAATTCGTCTCAGGGACCAGCAATCTCCCCACAGGGTACAGCCATTGGCTGGTCAAATTTTCTAGTTCTGAATTCGGCAAAACTTCAGAATTAGGCCCTTACGAGGGGTTTGTCGAAAGCATCTATTTGCAGATGGCAAACCTGGCCGGTATCAACACACCGGAATTCAGGTTGATCCCGGACAACAACATGCATCATCTGGCTGTGAGGAGATTTGATCGCCCAGTACATAACCAGCGACTACACATGGCGACGGCAAGCGGCCTTTTGCACGCCGATCATCGTCAACCGTCCCTCGACTACGAGATGCTACTCAAGGTCGCATGGGGACTGACAAGGAGCGCCGCGTCGGTCGATCAACAGTATCGTCGTGCTATTTTCAACCTCTTCGCAGCAAACCGCGACGATCACGCGAAAAACCACGGTTATCTGCTTGATGGTGCATGGAAATGGCAACTCTCGCCGGCATATGACCTGACTTTTTGTTTTGGTCCCGGCGGGGAACACTCAACTGCATACTTAGGCATGGGAAAAGACCCTTCCATCAAGGTCATCTTGGCACTCGCGGCCAAAGCCTCCATCGGCAACAAGGATGCCGAAGAGATTATTGACCAGGTGCAGGAGGCTATCACCCAGTTCCCGCATCTCTGCAAAGACCATGGTGTACCACTGGGGAAGATCAAACACATTACTCAGGAGCACAACCGGCTGCATAAAGTGGTCAAAGCCTAACAAGGTAACGTGCCAGTCTGGTAACATACTTATATTACGATATTTTTTCGGCAATGAGTCGTTTTGTATTCGATACAAGTAGGCTAACTATACCTGGCGGTTTCCGTATAGTGGTCTCCATGACTGGAAAGGATAGGGAGTAAGCAGATGGGGCATACAATAAAGAGAACCGAGCAGGCCAGAGCAGAAAGGCGCGAATGGGCACAGGAGATTGTGGGTTCCAAGGCGTATCTGTGGGTAAAGAAAGACAATGCTGTCGGTAACCAAGTCTGCTTTCCGGTCGATATTAAAGAGGCCAGGATATCTTTCGGCAAGATCCACTTCCGTGTCGTGCCCCACTCTGTGGCGACGGAAGGGCTTGGCACTAGGTGGGTAGAGGAAAGTCAGCTCTTTTTCCCTTTTGACATGAGCTTTAAGCGGCTTGAGGGCACCTTCTACAAGGACCTCGCTCAGTGCCCCGTTCCGGGAAGACGCGCCAGCGATGCAAAGAATGACAAATTCTGGCAGAGACACTACGATGACCTTTTCGCGCAGTGCCCCACTGCTGCACGGGAGTTCCGGGGGTTTTTCCGTCTGGGGAAAAAACTTTCGAAGGATGTGATGTACGTCCCTATCCAGGTTCAGGACGCACGGGTGTCGTTTGGCACAGCTCAGTATCAGATCATCCCTTACGGCACAAGCCATTTACGGTTTTGGATGAGGGACAAAGATGAGAATGTTGGGAACATCTGGGTGGAGATTGGTACGTTAATCTTAGAACATGACCGTGAATTTGAAATTTTAAGGGATCATTACAGCCCATTTAGTGAAGGCAGATTGCTATATTTTTCGGAGAGCGATGAGGATGACACCGTAAACCAAGAAAGGCTTTAACTAAATACTAAGAATGTAAAAAAATGTATTGGAGGAATAACAAAAGTGAGCTCAAAAGCCCTCATTTATCACCCGCTGAGATGGCATCACATTCGTTCGGAACCTGACGTTTCAGATTTGTACGCAGATTACGGCAGGATCAAAGAGGATTTGCTTGCGGATAAAATAACGGAGAAAGAAGCCGCTTTGGAGATGGAGAAAGCATACTATGGTGTCCCCGGAATGAGCTTTTATGGGATAGGAGACATTCTCGATGACCAGGATGAGATTTATGATGAGGTAGCAAATTTTGAGGCCGATGGGAGCAACATTTTCCATTTTCGCCCGGTTTTAGTAGAAATGTTCAGTAATTCTAGCGCTAGTGAAGTACCAATAGATGCGATAAAACTTCCCTTCGACACCGTATACCTGCATTGGGGAGCGGAAGCAGGGATCACTACTCCAGATGGTAGTGCCGTAGTAGATGGGGCATATGTTCGAGTTGGGCCAGATGAAGTCTTCGGGTTTTTCTATGCGTTGACAACAGGCGTCCCTCAACTACAGGATCTCATGAGGGAACCGATCCTGAAGCGTCTGAGTCTTGATAAATACCGGTTCAGTTGTCTTTTTGAGGATTCCCCACTCGCTATAGGTCAGATGTTTGTAAATCGATTTTCAAGCTATAGTTCCAGGCAGACCGAAAAAGAATACTACGAACATGAAAAATCTATGAAGGACTTCATGTGGAAGGATCATCCCCCGAGTGATATCCCGGAAATCACGCCATATAATGATGCCATAACCAATTTCAAACCCGAACCGATCGACGTACTGTGGCGGGATCAGGAGGAAAAGGCACTTAACATCATCGTTAATGCACTGTGTTACCTCTCCTATGACAAAAAGGACGTTGTCCATCGCTACCCGAAAGAAGCCCCAGAGAAACTGGTTGTACAGGCAGAAAACACTCGGAAGCTGAGTGAGTCTCGTCGGGGTCAGAGTAAACTTGCGGCCCTTGGGTTCCGCAAAGTCTATGTTTGCGGCGATAATGTCCAAAAAAAGGCGAAGAGTTCGGTGCATGAGGGAGGCGTGTCCACCCACTGGCGCCGCGGGCATTGGCGCAATCAGGCACACGGGGAGCTTCGGTCAAAACATAAGCTTATCTGGATTGAACCGATGCTGATCAAACCAGGTAAGAGTGTCCCTGCAGGCCACATTTATGTGAGCGGTGGCAGCCCAAAATCAGCCACCAAAATGAATAAAAATGCAAAGTAAGTCTAGCTTACTGGCGGCTTGAGAACTCTTTCTTCCGGTATTACCAGACCTGGCAAAATGGAAGCAACGATCTTTATTTTAGAGCGTTTAGAGCATCAAAGCAACGTTTGCTTTGTTCAACGGCAAAACAGGCGCGAAATGGCAAATCGTTTCGTGAAAATTTGGAGGAGTCTGGGTACCGGAACTGCTACTTTTCCTGGATCATGAGGAGACAAACGGAAACGCATCCCTGATGATGTGGTCGACAAAATTTGTGCAAGATCTCGGGCAAATCAAGCTCAGTAAGGAGAAATCATGCCACAACCAATTAAAGTGATGGTCAGCCCATCTGCCCATTTACATCAACTAAAATCTGGTGAAATCAAATACCAACAGAGCAAGCCTTCAAAACCGATCTGGCGAATCCTTGTCCTAGACGAGACATTGAACAGAATGCACAGCCGCGCATTTGCCACACTACCCTCCCCCACCGACATTGAAAATGTGGTTTTTGGGGTGTTGCAGGACATAGGTACGCCCTCAGTTGATATCATCATCCCTGCCACCACTGAAAAACTTTGTCCCGGGTTACAGGCAAAACTCATGGCCGGCGGAGCAGCGGTCTATTCTCCCGGTGACGGCTTTGCCTCGGGTGCACGCGCCGGCGCCGAGTGGGAGAAATTTCTTTCCTCCATTGAGACATCCTTGCGAATGGCTGGGGATGAGATGGCCTCCTGCGAGGAGATCTCTGCAACAAAACCACCTCTGGGGATTATCACCACTGATCTCTGGCGTAGAAAATCTGATGATAGCCCCATGCCGTCTTTCCGTGTTGCCTTCCTCATTGCCGATCAAATAATCCGTAATCGAGGTCGGAACCCCGAAAATGGACGTAAAATGTGGGACAAGCGCCTGCGTGGCGCTCCACTCAACACAGCGACCAAAGAGGCACCACAACTGGATCCTCTGACCGAATTGCTACTCGATCCCAACCGTCATCTAACCATGGCTTCTGACGCGGATTTGGTATGGGGCATCGTGCAACAACTGAAACGGGTAAGAGATGCCGAATTAGGAGAAAAAACCGAACTTCTGACCAACCTTGGAGCCCTGGTGGTCGCCAACCATCTCAAGATGAAGCCGAACCCCCGTGGTTATTGCAGCAATTTCTTCTCCAGCCTTCGGTTCGGCATCAGGGACGAATCGCTGCTATACCAGATTTCGCTGGGTGTGAAGAACGCTTTCGACCGTCTCATCGTTATGAACGACAGCCTCGTGCAATTTGCCACCGCTAAGGTCCTTGTGCATTACCCGGGACACTGTGTGGATACCCTAAGGCGCCTCCCTGCACACGACCACCTGGAGAAATTAGTGCAGCAGACCTGCGGCGGCCGGGTTTCTATCCTTCCCGACCTCTCAGACATCGAGCCTAAATCCATCCACCATCCGGTCTACCCTGCTTTCCTGGACACACATTTCAGATTCACCATCAATGATTCTTACGTGCGTAGTCGGACTCCCATAAGCCCTGCACAGTGTTTCCATAAACCAGACTCGGAAGACAGAAAAAGTGAATTCCTGCTGCATGTCGTGGCAACCCTACCTAAAGACACTGATCGTTCTCTTCCGCTTGGTGATTTAGAGTTGGCAGACCGGATGACGGAGTTGGTCAATGCAAGGCTGGCACGTACCGGCAAGGGAGTTATCTGCACCATCTCTCCGCTAGAATCGTTGGGTGATTTGCTGGTGATTGGTGAGCCTCCTGCGTAAAAGTGGGGGACGATTTCCTTTAGTCCCATAGGGGAGGCCCGCGGTTTGGCACCAGGCGACTAACAAGGTAAAAACGAAGGTCATAGCAAGTACCAGGTCACTCAGGAGGCGTAACTTGAAGAAATCGAATGATAAGCAAGTCAAATCAGTCCTCGAGACTTTCCTTTACCAGGATAACGATGCTTCGCAGACGAGACGTTTCGAACGCATAATGACATTCAATGCCGGCATGGACCACGAGGAGACCCTTTTCGATATCAAGGATTTCTGTCAAGATCGTCCGGATCTTGACGAAGAAAGCTACGCTGCCTATCTGCTGGACCTCTTCAAAGATCAATACTTTCAGGACTTTTGCGGGGTCAGAGTGCGACCATGTAAGGCTGCCGTGGGGATGCAGAATCTGGATGCCGTAATCATTGGATATAATATTGATGCACCCATAAAACGTGCAATTTACCGCGTTGGCTTTGTTGAGGAAGGCAATTTTACGTTGGCTTCTGGATGGACGCGCCTCACCGGACCGGATCATCGAATTCCGGTGCTCCCGCAACCGGACATAATCATGACAAAAATCAAACGAGCTGGTTTTGTCACACGAAACGGCGCAAACTGTGGCGACAGGGCATGCTTTGCGGTGCGCGGATTGGGTGATCACGTAGTCGTCCTGACGTACGGGGCCGCGCTCGATGAAGGGTACCTTGAACGAATAAAGTCAACCCTGGCAGACGGTGGACTTAAAAGCGAGATCGGTCTCTCAAGGGACTGCAAACTCAGCAAGGCAACTGGGACGCCAGACGAAAGGATGCTTGTTATAGGTGTCCAGTAGGAGGGCATCGCTTGGCATTGCACGGATATTTTCGCTTTAGATCCGGTTCTAGTGGGCCTTGACGGGGCCAATGACCCAGTGAGAGCTGTTGGCATAACACGGATGATTGTGCTGTAGACCTGAGTACGGCCGTAATTATTGGTGGGAAATTCTTGTAGGTTTCATTTCAAGGAAAGCTAGAAAAAGTGGTAGTTTTTTCTAGCTTTTTTTATGGAGCAAAGTCTTGCAAGGTACTAATAACAAATACATTACAGCTTTTTTTGGCCAAGATAGGGGTGAGCTTTATCCAAAGTGACTTCACTGGGGAATTTAACAGAATTACTACGACTCGATAACTATGCCATAGTAATGCGCTACGGCTGCATCATCGACAATTACGGGTCATCGGTAAGGCCCTATGCGGCCCGGAAATGTTTCACCTGTGTTTTTTTGAAAACTGATTTTTTATCAACATTTTTGTTATGACTGAATTGTAACATGAGCACTGCCGCTAGAAATGTATTTAATGTAATTAATGCTACCACTTATTGACTCTGATATTTTTTCACTACCTTATCAACATATCAGGAAACCGCCAGTGTCTCGGACTTGGCAACCTTTTTCCATTACATCAAGCATCGTTTTTCTTTGTATTTGGAATTTTTTTATAGCTTTTTGCCTGCAGACATTGTAATGTCAGCCCCGCCTCCAGATTTATCCATACTAACAGCATATCACCTCCCAAAATTAGCAATTCATATCTTTACACCTACGCACAGGAGTGCAAAGTGGCAGCCGATTTGGATTCCTCCCCCCTCGCCTACCGGGTTTCTTCCTTTATGTCGGATGGCAAGCCCCGATTTATTGTCCAGAGGAGAGACACCCTGGAGCCGTCAAAGGTTCTATCCGTATACGAGCAATACCTGACCCATCGGACGGATTCCCATAATAGCGTGAAAACCAGGCTAGGACAGCTTTTATATGTCTTCACTTGGGCAATTATTGAAAATATAGACCTCGAGGAACTGATTTTGAGGGGGGAGTTCTTGAGTGCCGTGGATGTCAGGAGATTTGCCCATTGGCTCGAGTCCCGCGGCAAATCCAACGGAAAGGAAATAATACCTTTTGCGATATCAGGTTATAATGGAATCCTGATGCATGCGTCTTGTATGATGGATTACTTTGCAAGGCATCATGGGATCGGATTATCTCCATCCATTTCGGTTGTTGAAAGGGAGAGCATTATCAGTTTGCAGAAGAAACTTTTTTCGGATGTTAAGAAAAAAGATCGCAAATTTAAATGTGCACCAGACCTGACTGAGGAGCAAATTTATACCATCGACCAATATCTTAGGCCTGAAAACAGAAAAGATGTGTCCCCTGAGCTTGCCACACGTGATTTTCTTTTCTGGCGCCTATCAATTGAGTTTGGGTTACGCGATGGTGAGATCCTCGCATTAAGGCTCTGCGATTGTCCACACAAGGATCAAGACTACATCAAGATAGTACGTATCGAGGAAAGAGGCCCCAAGTATCGCGATCCGCGTGGTGCGAAAGCTCCCCGGCCAAAGACGCTATCTCGCGATCTAGGCTTCTTGTTCGTTTCGCCAATCCCTAACCTAATCGGTGAATATACCAACGAGCATAGGTTCAAATTGGTCAATCGAGGTGAAAAAAGAAGCAAGCAATTTTTTGTGGGTCACGAGTTTCTCATCGTCAATCACCACCGCACTCCTGGAAATGCTCTTTCCATATCAGGGTCCCAGGCAATTGCTCAACAGATTTCGAAAAACACAGGCATTCCATTTCACTGGCATCTTTCGCGGCACGCATTTTTCAATAGAGCCTACGAAGCAGTCATAGATATTCAGAACAAGGAAGAAAAGAAAGCCAAACTGATGGATCTAGTCTACTGGGGCGGATGGGCTGATGAAAAGAGCTTACAAATATATACCAATAGATCTCGACAATCACGCGCTCAGCAAGCATTGAAACTATGGCAATCTGGAGGCAATAAATGGGCATCACTGGGTTTATAACTGAAGAAAAACGCTATGACCCTGTTGATGATATCTGGACCAATTCATCTGGTAGAATTTATATTAGAAATGAGTTCAATCCAGCTATCCCAATTTGGGTTGATATATCTACTCCACAATGGAGTGTGGTGTATGCTGGCAATACTGAATCTATTGATTGGGATAGCTTAAACATTCCGATTGGGATGCTCAAGCCCATACATGACGTTGTCAAAGAAAAAATAAAAAGGGTGAGCCCGGGATACATGAGTGTAGTAAGCTGTATGCTTGAGCAGTTCCAAACCACGATAATTAAATCTTGTAACGACTTTAGTGATTTGTCAACCACTGAAATGCTTGAAATATTTCAGAAACTTATACCTTCGTATCGATCTTTATTCAGATCACTTTATAAGGAATTGGCTACTCGTAGAATCGGCGGTGCACGCCCCGACATAGCTCATGAAATGCGCTCATGGAAGTCCCGGAGCGAAGTGCTACTTCTCAGAGAGGTGCTGGAATGGGATCCAGTCGCGGGTGCTTTAACAAGCTCTGAGGAGGAGGTTCTAAGAGAAATATTACGAATGCCTGCAAGTGATAATGAATTGACTAAAAGAGATGCAACCAGACTGTATGGTTGGCTCCTTCTGGAAACACTGAAGCGTTCTTCGCAGATCCTAGAAATATCATGTGATGGACTCAAGTGTGTGCCGGATAGTGGTCATGATGAGTGGTTTGTCGAGGTTCGTCCTATAAAATATCAAACGGGTATGCCGAAACGTTGGTGTCACATAAGTGATGATCTAGCCAAAGAAATCGTGTCCTTTAGCAAAAGGACTGAAGTTGCATACCTTCAAAATAAATACAACCGATTGATTGTTTGGAATGCGCCATCACTACTTGAGCGTGGCGTTCTGAGTTCTGCGGATGGCAAACAGGCCCTTATGGGGTTCATTTACAAGCGCCAGGCGATCAGTCCCCGGACTGGCAAGGTTCTCCATGTAACACCTACGAGAATCCGTCATACCGGAGCTACCCGGTTAGCATTTGCGGGTGTTTCAAGGGATATTATTCAGGAAATTCTGGAACACGATTCTCCGTTATCCTGCCAAGCTTATATAGATGCGATCGGGTCGGATATCGTCCCAGCAATCGAGAAGGCAGGCCGGTTGATGGGGAATATCTTTTTCGAGCTCAACAAAAGCTTCTTTCAGGGCAAAGTCGTACCTGAGGTCACAGGGGCACCAATTGTCGTGCCTGGATACTGCACTACGCCGTTAATCGTCGGGTCTTGCGGCCGAGACCCGATCACGGATGGCGGCTGTAAAAAACATCCTTTCCTTTCCTGCTATGCCGATTGCAGCAGTTTCCGCGCCTGGAATAATCCTGAACCGCACAAAAAGGCACTTAGGTATTTTGAAACGCAAAAGTCCCGGTGTAATCCGACAGGTGACCCTAGCATCACAATGTCCCTTTCTATCCCTGAACGCAAGTCCCTAGCAGTTTTTGACAGGGCCATTGAGTCAACCAAAGAGATTCTCACACAAATTCAAGGTGAGTTAGCATGACGTCCGCCGGAAGTAACGTTTCCTTCAAGTTAAAAGAACTTCTCTCCGGATATACACTCAGTCCAACTTTGAGCGAATTATTGCCAAAACTTGGGAGCGTCCTACCGATTGGAGTCGATTTTGAATCCGACACCTGGGAACTGATATCATGGCTAACACGTCCTGGCAACTCAGAGACATTCCCTATATATTATTATGATATAAAAAACAGCGACTTACGCAAGTGCCTTAAAGTGTTCACCCTTCACAAGCGTCTAACCAAAACAGTCGGTGGCCGTGCAGCCCATATGTATCTCGATACTTGCAAATTTCTCGACAAGGTAATTCTTGGTAAAGATATTAGCAAGCTACGCAATGTTGATTTTTACAACGCCGAGATTTTAATCAAGAAATCGTGTGAGAGGACAGCACCGAAGAGATTCGCAGATATGCTCGAAGAATTCGGCGCCTGGCTAAATTGGCAGCTTGGAATTTCCATTAGCTACGAGGCTGGGCTTCCTTCCGTGTACATGCATGGCCGAAAGGCATCGGAAGAAGGCCGGCAAGAAAAACTTATGAGTACAGAAGTGATCCGCGACATGGTTGCCGCTAACAATAACACTGACAATTCAGATAAAGACCGCTTTTTCCTGTCGGCGTTCGTTATTCTGATTGCAACAGGCTTTAGAATTAATGAGCTTGCAACTATGCCTAAGGACTGCCTTCTTCAGAATAATGGGAATACCAGTTTGCGTTTTTTCCCTGAAAAGGACGGCAAACTCGGTACCCGATTCATTGCAAGCGATATGGAGCCTTCAGTTGTAACGGCCTTAGATCACATCATCTTGATTACCGAACCTGGGCGGGCTGCAGTAGCTGAAATCAGGAGGTCTCTGCCACCAAATTGGTCAGCCATATTAAACAATCAGGCGGCGACAGATTATTTTGTCGGTAGGTTCGCCCATAACTGGGCTGCTGACCCTCTACACAAAATGATCAACACAGAGGGAGCGTGGCTCGAAAAGCAGCAACGTTTCGTTGATGTCATCGAACTTGTAAAGTCGGCCGGTTCCAAATCAGCCGCGGCAAGAGAATTAGGTGTTACAAGAAAAACGATCGCTGGCTTGTTGATAGCACAGACGAATGCACATGAAGGTTTACTGCCGGGCCCAATTGAAACCGGAGGAAAAGGAGTGCGAACCTCTTGGGACACGGACACCAGGGTTATCTCGCTCCAAAGGTTCCGATTACACTGTGGGATTATGTTGCAAACTCCGAAACCAGCATCATATCGTCACATACTCGACGAGGCTCAACGACTGCAACTTGCTGGCCAGGTGTACCCCTGCCCTGTTTTAGACAAGGATTTCGAAGCTAAATTTGAGAGGAAGATCCGGGCTGTCATTATGGATAAAGAAGGGAAGTCCCGCCTTGAACCAGAGGACGCCCTTTTCGTTATTCCAAGGTACGGTTTTTCGACATGGCACTCTACAAAGGATGAGGACTACCGGCTTATTACGGACAATGGATTTAGTCGATGGCTTAGGGGTGAGACACGGTCACAAGGCTCAGGGAACCATGAGGATAGCTGCTTTAACCGGCTCGGGATTGTAGATCCCAAAACCGGAGAAATCGCAAAGTACACCTCGCACGATGTCCGTCACTGGCTCGACACCATTTATGCCGAAGGAATGATGGACGAAGACACAGTTGGCGTTGTATTTGGCCGCAAGAAGGGTTCAAACCATACCTATGACCAGACCAGTAAGAAACAACGACTAGAAAATCTGCGTCAGGCTGTTCGTGATGGTAGTGTCTTCGGCCACATAACCGACGCCTACGTACGTCTGGCATCCCAATCGCGTGAAGAGGCGGAGCAATTCCTGATGGCATACACTCTAATGATCAACATCATGCCACACGGTGCCTGCACGCTCAACTGGGGGCTCGATCCCTGCCCCCACCATCTGGGTTGCTTTACTAAGGATGGCGACAAGAAGGGGCCTTGTGAGCATTTCTGCGTAGATAAAAGTGATCCTGTCGAGATCGAGGAACTCAAGCGTATCGCACGGGAGGTCGAGGTGACCTTGAGAAACCTTCCAGAGGAGTCACCCCAATATGACCACTACAATGGAATCGGCGAGAACCTTGCGATACTTTTAGAAAATTGTTGAGTAAGGGGGTACGGGATGAGCAAAGATAAACAGGTTAGAGGAGACGATCTCCGCGACAAAATAGAGGCGGGGATAAAAGAATTGGCTGCGGAGGCCAAAATCGCCAAAAAGAAATATGTTTACAATGCCACACAATTGGCAGCAAAAATCTGTACCACTCGTGCTACCCTTACCAAACATAATGATGTGGTTGACAAGGCATTAAAGGAACTTGCGGGCCAAAGGCGGGTGGAAAAAGGTGAAGGAGCGCTCCAGACATTGAGGGAGAAGGTAGAGCGCCTGGAATTGGAAGCCGAAAACATGAAGAAGGAGCTTGAGGTCCTCCGCAATCACCACGCTGAGATTTATCAAAAGGTATATTACAATGCGGGAGACCTCGAGCCGCTTGTCCGCCCGATAGTGGAAGAAGAAATGTTTGATGCTGACAGGTGTATACTTTGCCTGCACAAAATTGAGGAGATAGGTGAACCAGAAACCGTCGAACAGAAACCGAGAAAGGTAATCACGCTTCATCCACAGAAGGGCAAGGGCCGAAATCCAGGCAAATAGCGGATTTAGTTCGCTATCGCTGCGTTCTCTAGCGAATTTCTAGATCGGCAGTCCGAATATAGAAGGTATGTCATGGTCCCTGATAAACCCAAGCCTGGTATTTTGAAAGAGAAGATGAAGATTGCCGATGATATCGAAGATGAGATGCAACGAGTCCCAGTAATCGAGAAGTCAGAAGAAGCAAGCCTGACCGTCGAAGAACAAAATGAAATTATGGGGCAAGCCCTTCTGGATATTTTCAATATTTACATGACGTTCGATTACCCCAAAGCTGAGGATTTTGGCATGATTGCACAACGCACTTTGAAGAAGGTTGGTCGCATATAAATTGGTCGAAAGGCAGATCACAATGTAGCAGATTTGTAACGTTATCCTCTTGGAATGACCTTAATGCACCATTTATCTTCCATTATGAAGCAGCCTAGCGGCGGACGGTAACACGTTTGGTGTGGGTATAGGAACTGCAGGACCTTTTGCATGAGCTTCAGGATTGGCGCTACCGTACTGTGTCCTCGATTGTACCTTCTTGTTGGTATTTTTGTGCGTCCTTGATTCGAGGGTCTTTTTCTGACTTTTTATAGATATCGGAAATCTTATGCGCTAATTCTTTGAAAAGTAGATGTTTGTTGTCTAATTTTACATTTTGTTCTCTACCGTCATCTGTGCCAAAGGTCATTGTCTTACCATAATCATCAATAATGAATTGTTTAGTTATTTTGGCAGTTTTGTTGATGACGTCAAATGACACCCATTCAGCCATATATCTAAATGTCTCAGGATATTGTACACTGCCATTAGCTTTTATGAAGGTTATTACTTCATCTCTCGCAGATTTGCTCTTATAGCTGGTATAAAGAATTACCGAAAAGCTGCCTGTCTTATAATAGTCCTTATTGTAAACTACGTTATTAACAATAGAACCGTCAGTGATATAATACGACCTAGCTTTGTTGCTGTGTATCAGGATTGGCTTTTCCCATTGTCCGTCTATCCCTTTTAGTGCAATCGGGGCTGCGTCATTCCCAGGAACAATCTGCTGAACGATACTATTGATATCAATTCCAGAGGTTATATTTACTGCATAAGCGTTAGGGACCAAGGCTAGCATAACCGTCCCAAATGCCAGCAAAGTTAGTTTTCCCATATGGCCTCTATCTATTTTATTGGGCTTAAAAACCGCTTAACAATTAGTCACACAAGGATGATAAATAAAATCAGTTCATTCACTTAGAATAAGCTGACCTCCTATCTAGAGCATTGGCTTGTGTCTCTAATTGCTCACAGGGGTTCTTAAGTAGATGTTTAACTTTTTCAGGACTTTTAGCACCACCCTTTAATTTCTTGTAAACAGCCCAATTGTCTCTAATGGCGGACTTGTATTCAACTATTAATTGGCCATTTTCATACGCCTCAGCTAGGTCCTTAACTCCAGATTCTCTTTCTACTTCGCGAGCGTAGTTTTGGTTTACTCTACAATTCCTAAGCTGTAAATATGCTTCTATAATATTCTCCTGTGCGGAATATAGAGCAAACATATTAGATGCGTGGCATGTTTTTAGTTCAAAGTCCTTTTTCTCTATATCTCTCCTGTTATTATCCTCGGATTGCTGCTTTTCCATGTCTTCATGTATTTGCTTTTCCTTGGCATTTTGTTTTTCCTGCTCAACAAGTGCTACCCTGTTTGCTTCTTCTTGACGTCTCTCATTTTTATTAGCCACGCATTCTTTGATTTTATCTGAAACCGACCTCAGCTTTAGATTAATATCGTCAACCACACCCCTATCTATTGGTAGGTTATTCTGGTATGTACTGGATAACGTTTGCTGAACCCATAACCAGGAGCTGTTGTAGTATTGGATCGCAGCGTCACTATTATTATGTGATGATAATTCCACAAAATAGTCATACCTGGCATTGACTGTTTCGTAGAAATGGATGAACGATATCAATGATTGCCTAAATTCACACAATTGTTGATATTCGTTATCGTCGTTGACATCGTATTTATATGCATTTGTTTCCTCTTCGGCTTTATTGAATTGCTTTGCAAGAAGCAACTCGCTTACTCGACTTATGAATATCTTTTGCCAGTTTTTATTGTTGACTGTATCTGCTGATTTATCTGATAGGCTGAAAACAGATAATATCTTACTAAATGCAGCATCTACGTCATTTTCAGATTCTGCGTAACTTACTGAATGGTAATTTACCAAACAAACGCAAAAAATCAAAAACAATGTCTTCCGAATCACAGCCCCCTCCTATTTTTAACATTATTCCAAGGGCCTCTTCATTCCGAAGCCCGACCCATGAATGCACCATTTGGAAGTCATGTAGTCCAGGGACGGCATTATTACATAATTTTTATGTAATGTACATTTTAAAGATTCTAAGACCGCTTAAGCAGATACAGCATGGCTCGCACCTTCAGTGCCAAGGCCCGACGTTCCGGCCAGGCCCTCGAGGTCCTCTCGCCCAACCCTTGCCCGCATGTGATTCACGATAAACCTTTATATGCTGTGATTAATGTGGTATTGAGAATGTTGGTCCATGAGGTCCACTATTTATGCGATGTTGTAGGAAATCTCTGTCACCCTCAAATAAGGAGAAAACATGCGAGAGTTCAATCCGTCGTCAAAGCATCCGGATCGTGCTGTGCAGGCATGGCTCATTCTTGCCAATGCCGCTATGAACCGTCAAACGCTGACTTATGAAGGTTTGTCGCTATTGATGTACCGTAAAAAGGCGCAGGGAGTTCTCGACAGGATTCTCGGGCATATTGCCTTCTATTGTATCGACGAAGACCTTCCACCCCTTACCTCAATTGTGGTTGGGAAAAAGCGCGGGGCACCAGGTGCTGATATCCCCATTGACCCCACTGAGTACGACACTGCGCGTGAACGCGTTTATACGACTGACTGGTACAACATTTACCCGCCGAGCCCCGAAGAGCTCAGTGAAGCACTTGCCAACCACACATAACTACTTACTAGCAGAATGTTAGTGTCCGTCACGAGACGATCCATGAATAGGGAGGAGAAAAAACGATGAAAAACGACATGTTGTCTATGAAAGATAATGGCACCGCTGTATGCAGAATTTGCGAACTTCTTTTCGTACCGTCTGAACCAGATGATCAGGAGATGCATCGAAAGATTCACGCTGACTTGGCCCGTGGGGGGATGCCACGCCGGGTCAGAGATTTCTCAAAAGATTTTGGTTGGGCCGTGGCCCATAACGATGGCGGCATTGACCGGTTGAAGGGTAGCTTTGACCCAGAACTAGGCAAGCTGGTTGTCGCTTATTCATGGTGGAGCAGAGCCCGTTCTAATGGCGCCTCAGAAAAGGATTTCAACGCTTATATGGAGGCTCACATTAGGTTTGCCGATGCGCTCGTGTCGAATGATGCGAAGCAGATAGATGCAGCTGCAAGCGCAATCAAACCATGGGAGAAGTTTGCAGGCTGAGGTAAGATTTCAGGGGAATAGCGATGCCAACCATCATCAGCAAGAGATGCCCAAAGTGTTCAACTCTGTTAGAACGTACTCAAATAGGCTGCGATATCGGCGATCCAGTTCTTGAGTGTTGGAACTGCAAGACCTATTGCATAGACAGGCACAAGAGCGAATGGGATATAATGGGCAATTACAGGAAGATAGAATTGCTCACCTACCGCGGGATGATCGCTAGCATCTACGGCGCGGTCATAGGGACGGTTCCAGTTCTGGCAATATGCTGTTTCTTCGGGGAAAACAAGATTTTCGGCCCGGACAAGGCGGCACTGCTCATCCCGGCATTCTTTCTCGCCATAGGCCTCGGCATCTCTTTCAAGATCAATATCAGGACTCTGCAGGCAGACATCATTAAATCTAGAAACAGATTGAAGATTAAAAGTTATCAGGACAAACTGAAAAGGGCGGGATTATTGTCCTAATGCACGAGCTGTATCAAGCGTATCCTTGCCAGCAGGCCGTACAAGGCAAAGTATGGAGGTATAAAATGAGGTGTTTGGATAGGTTAAAATTTGCGTGCACCATTTTTTTGTTACTAGCTTCAAATACTGCGCAAGCTATTGACGATTGCACGCCATACATAGGGAAGTTTTTCTGGGTAACAGGCTATTCTAGAAATCTAGTTGATAGAATGGATGGTGAAGCTAGAGTCAAGATATTTCCGAATGGCGATGCATTGAATTTTAAAGTCACTAGATGCATTGAGCATGACTCAAGAATGCAGATATACGTACCTACAGCCGAAGTTGGGTTGCCTGATGCTTCAATATCATATCTAGATTCATTTCGCTTATCCTACCAAAAGCCAAACATAAATACATCAAATTGCGAAATTCCGGACAAGGACCAATATGTATTCACCTATAATCCGTTGGAATCCGAGCAGAAATGCAAAGATGCCAAAGCAGCGCAACTAACTGAAAAGTTTAAAAAGTACTTAGATATGTTCATGGTTAATAAAATTATCCCTGGTACTAAGGTCTGGGTTCAAATACCGATTGTTTTAAATGACGGCTCGTATTTGCCAGCTTTCACACAGGCTGTTTTTAAAGGCATCAGTACATCATATGACGATAATGCAGAAATAATAGGGATCAAGCTACTATGCAATGGAGTCGAAATCGAGCCAACACAATATGCCGTTAAATTAGCACGAAGCTTAACAAGCAGCAATATGGATGCCGTATATAAGAAGAAATGGAACCTTAAAACTATCAAAGCTATCAAGGAGCGCAAAATAGTACTCGGCATGTCTAAAGAACAAGTGACAATGGCATGGGGTGAACCACAAGCCATTCACAAAACAACTGTTAAATGGGGCACGCACGAGCAGTGGGTGTACCGTAGTAATGGGCAATACGTCTATTTTGAAAACGGAAAAATGACTTCATACCAAGATTGACATGTGGACATGCAATATATTCGGCTGCAGCATCAATGAGGTAGTCGATACTCAAAGCCAGCCATCTAATTAAGCAATATGTCAATTTCCCTAGTTTCACTACCTCTAAGATATTCAATTCTAACATTTTTGCCATAATAATTTTTTATATTACTAGAAAGGTCTGCTGTGTCAACGATATCTTTGCCATTAAATTTCAATAAAATGTCTCCAGTAAGAATATTGGCATTAAAGGCTGGAGAGTTTTTAACTACCATTGTAACTATTGCACCTTTGTTCCGTTGCAACTCATGCTTAACATCGTCTGGTAAATCTTTAGAGGCAACTCCAAAATGTATAACAGGAATTTTAGCCCAATACGTTGCGAGATAGTTATATCGATTTATTGTATATGGGATATTGTATGATGTGTACCCACCTGGTATAACAGTAGACGTTGTGCCATTGTACCTTGTGTTTCCGTAGTAATTTAAAGAACCACCATTGCCATACACTGCCCCGTTACTGTTTATATTTCCAGAGCTATTAGATATTATAGTTTGATTAGGATTTTGCATTGAATAGGTATAACTGCCAGATACCGAGTTAATATAATTTGCATAATATATAAGAAATTCAGCTCCTTTATCTTTTGCAACTCTTACGGCATCTTCAACAGGGCCTTTCGGGCCATCGAATGAAGAATAACCTAATAGCATATTGCCATTTTCAAACATGTTCTTATTGTCTATTTCTGGAGTTGTACCGTTAATTGCCTTAGGTTCACCTGTGTAGAATTCTACATAGGCTGTTCTGCCGCCAGGCACGCCAACAAGATTGTCATGGTAAAACGTGGAGTATTGGTTGCAGCACCCCTGCAAACCAGCTATAACCAACATTAATGCACCATATATTATCCTATTCATATTGCCCCCTTAAATTTGTATAGATTCCATTGCTTGCATAACATAAGACGACCTTCTTTGGTATCAACTTATCATCAGTACGTTTAGGCTTATCGGCAATTAAATGAGAAACTTTAATTCTTTTTTCCAAAGGCTTTTATTACTCATTTTGTCACAGTGCCAAATGTCTACTTTTGGCACTGAACCTAATCCCACCGAATTCTCCTCGAATCCAAGATCAAACTCGTGCCAAAACCTCAGCCAGAATCAAGGTGCCAGATATTGACAACCAGGTCAGGTTGTGGCACTATTGTCTGGGCAATTAACGGGAGAGTCAGTCACCACTGTGTTTTTTTAACAAGGAGAAAATATGTTTTTGTTTACGTCTGAATTGACAGATTTGTTGGCGGGGGATTGGCGTCTGCAGAAGGATGGTTCATGGCGTTCCCTCAGCAGGGGAACATGTTCCTTACAGGACACCGACTTCACCACGGAGAATCCAGGCGAGATAGCTCCCATGCGGAGGACTACCATTCCATTGGGAGGGACCACTTACGATATCGATCCAGAGATGTGGTCACCGCCGCAGCCGGTACTGCATCACGCTTCTCGCGTTTTTCGCAAGGACTATCCAGATGAGCCGTTATTTGACCGGCTAAGAGAGGTCATCGCGGCGGGCAGTAATAAAACAATGAACAGGCTTATACTCAACGTGCATGGAGAATTCGAACTTCGCCAGAAAAGGCCATCGTCCTTTGATCCAACCATCGTTGTCAAGTTTGAAGCGTTTCCCGCCAAGGGCGGTTACGTTGGGTCAAAGGCTGCAAAGGACGAAAACTATCTCCAGGATATCTATTTGGCGGCGATGTTACACTGGAGGGACCACCTCAAAAGCGGCAAGACACAGCTCTATGACGATACTTACGCTGCAATGGCCACGCCTGATGTGCGACAGGAATTGAAAGAGATCAACGCTAACTGGAAACCTGGGTACTAACCTCATTGTTGAGGCCTAGATGATGCGCCGATCTGATACATGGATTTGGTTGGTGTGTCTCTCAATACTTCTAGCCGGTTACTTGTCGCTAGATTAAGTAGCAGTTTAGAAGTTATAACGGAGAGTGCTTGTATGTCTCAACGAATCGGCTATGCCAGGGTAAGCTCAAAAGACCAGAATCTCGATGGTCAACTGGATATGCTGAAGGCCGCAGGGTGCCAAAAAGTGTATGCGGACAAAACTAGCGGTGTAAGTGAATCACGTCCGGAGTGGGACCGCCTACTTGAATTCATCAGACCTGGTGATTCAGTGGTTGTGGCCGAGTTGTCCCGGATGACTCGATCGCTTTCGCACCTCTTGACCCTCGTTGATGAGTTCAAGAAGAAAGAGATTCATCTCGTTTCCCTTCGTGAAAACATCGATACGACGTCTGCAACGGGGCGAGCCTTCATAGGCATGATGGGCGTAATTAACCAGATGGAAAGAGAGCTAAAGTCCGAACGCGCTGCCGCTGGTAGGTCTGCAGCAAGAGCCAGGGGGAAGACCGGGGGACGGCCTAAAACAAGCACAGAGAAACTGGAAAAGGCAAGGATACTGTATGAAGATGGCGGCTACACTGCGGCTGACCTTTGCAAAACCTTCGAGATCGGCAGACGCACTTTTTTTCGCCACCTCGCTGAAATAGGTCAGGTCGTATGCGAAGCCAAGAGGGGAGAGATCGCAAATCCTCCACAATCGACAGTAGAGGATTTGTAGTTTTTATTCCGATGCGATTGATCCTTTATAAGTTGGTGGATGAGTCTTTTGGATTTGAATGCCTTGATGACTATTGAAAAGGCGTACTTCTTGTGCGTTTCGACAGGGGAAAACTGGATAAGTCTTTGAGGCATAGAGACTATTGAAATGAAGGAATCAGTCCAGTCAAAATCCAGAACTCGATAAATAAGCCTTCCAGGTTTTAGAGGCTATTGGAATTTGTCATACCCCTCTCAGATAAGGGTAGTTAAAAGGTGGATAAGTCTTTGATGTTTAGATGCTATTGGAATAGTTATGCTTGCCGAATACGGTTAGTATACACCAGATAGATACGTCTTCGGCTCATATAGACTATTGAAAATCCTTCGGTGTACAGCAGTTAAGAAATGCCTTTTGATGAATAAGCCACTAATTTTAGCGGCTATCGAGAAATGACCTCGTGTAATCGCAGTCTGTTTGCGTGGGAGGGTGAATAGGTCTTTAAGATTTATATGTTATGAAAGCAGTGCAACATCGTTTGCAGCACAAACTCAGCCACAGATAGTTGGTTAGTAATGAATTTCCCCGCTGCAAGCAACGGGGTATCTTCTTCAGTACAGCATCGCTGCTGCGATGCAATACATCAATCGCCCCAAGGGGCGGGGAATTTACCCTGAGGGATTAAATAACTTTATGATAATTCGGGTATCGTTCAAGCCACCGGCTTCTTTGTCTCGCTTTAAAGAAGTAGGTTATATAGAATAATAGGCACCCTACTAAAGCGATCTTCCAAAGGCAGAAAAAAGATGTAATCGCGACAAAAATCGAAAGACTTATGAAGAAATTAACCAAATAACTGATCGAGACATCTTCTGGATCGTACCGGAGGTCCATATTATTAATCTCGGCAAGTTCTTCGATTGTGAATGTATACGTATTTGTTTCTTTGGTTTTTACATTGCGGAAAAACAGTGTTATTTTGTTTCCCTCCGGATCGAATGAGTCCACTGTACCAAATTTTAGATGTTTTAGCCACATTCCTTGTTTGATTTGCATAAATACCCCCCGACCATAAATGGTTTCTTTATCTGGCTTGGTATTGGTTCATCACTGCACTGAAATTTCGAGATAATTGAATGTAAAAGTCAGGTCCTTATCATTTGGGCTAACAAACTGTAGCTGTCCCTCTTTGTCCATATATCTGTATAGACCACCTATTTATATAACTCCAGAGTCATATCCCTTGCCAAAACATCAAAATATTTCCTTGCGCTCCAGTCTGGCCGCTCACCGATAACGTAAAACCTTGTTTTCGCACGGCTTATGGCGACATTCAAGAGATTGGGTTTTCCTGCGGCCCAATCACGAACACCGGAATTACTGCCGCCGAGAACCATTATAACTACTTCAGCTTCTTTACCTTGTGTGGTGTGCACTGTACCGACTTTCAGAGAATTTAACTTAAACTCCCTACCAATAACCCTGAGTTCCTTGACCACATCTCGAAAAGGAGAAATAAGAAAAATATCGTTCACTGACACTCGATACGTCATGGTGAGGTCTCGGAGAAGCGTTTTGAGGGCTTCTCCTTCGGCAGGTAACCAATGGTTACCGCCTCCAGGGCACTTTGGGACATGTATCCACCTACTCGGGGGCCAGGGAACATCAGAAGGCTCTTTTTGGTGCACCATCAATCCACCATAGGCAATGGCGTTGGAGATTGTGAACATCGGATCATCACACCGACGATGAACACGCAGGGGGGCACCTACCCATTGAGCGTCCGCGTCCATTTCGACTACAGTGCCGATTGCTGTCGACTGATCTGCCAGCAACTGGACGGATGTAACAGACGGGTACAATCGTTTATCGACGTTCCCTTTCCATCCGGCAAGCGACGCTTCAACAGTACCGGGGATGGTAACAACCGGCTCTAGCTGCAAAGGGTCTCCGACAACGACAGTACGCCGTGATCGCCAGATAGTAGCAGCGGCAGCCTGTGGTGTCGCCTGCCCGGCTTCATCGATCAAAAGCCAGCCAAGGCCCTCACCTCCAATCGCTCCAAAAAGGCTGGATACAGAGGCAAATGTAGTAGAGATTACCGGGCATACGAGGGTAAGGCTGTCAAAGGCAGTTTGGCAGGCGTCACGATCAGAGATGCCATTGCTGAGCATACTCATGGCAAGTCCCAAGTTGCCCATTATCTGCTGTGAGTGGTTCTCTATGAAGCTCTTGTGAAGTTCTAGAGCGGAGAGGAACACCTTGATTCTTGCTTCTCGCCATTCCGGATATGCCCAAGGGCTGGATTTCTCTTGTTCAGTGACATGGGCTGTTAGATCTGGCCAGTACGGTCCTAGCCATTCACGATCGCGCAATAGCGCTTGTTCGATTTTGGTGTGGTTAGCCTGCATTTCCTTTTCCTGGCGGCTAAGCATGATGAGTTCGTTTTTGATGTAATCTTTTTGACGATTCCAATCCGAGTATTCTCTCTTTAGCTCGCATTCAGCATCTTCGAGCGGTTGTAATTGCTCCATAATACGGTGGAAGTTTGATTGCCATTCACGATGTGATCCACCGAAGGTAGATATCCAGTCTAGAATGCCCGGTCGGGTGCCCTGAAGACGGTCTAACTGGGAATTCAAGGCTGATATACACTCAGACTTTTCATACAAGCATTTTGCCATGGTTTCTACCTTTGCTTCTGTACTTACTAATTGGGGACGCCGAGTAACCTGTAACTTACAATTCTGTTTTATGCTATCCGCAAGTTCAGCTAAAGTTTCTACATATTTGCTGATTTTGCCTACTTTGTCGCGCAACAGGTGCTCCGCCTGTAATGCCATATTAAACTTCGACACGGCATCTTCCCACGGGATCGTCGGAGGTTTGGCCCCTTCTCTCAAAGCAATTAATCTCGCCCTTAATCCGAGGATATCCCCTTTCCCGTCCCAGCCGGTCCACCAAAAGGTATTAACGAAATCACTGCGGTTAGACTTGTTGCCGAGCCGACCTGCTATCATTGCCCAAGCGGGGCGATCTTTCGGATCCAGTAGCAGTCCAGCCAAATCGGTAAAAATATCAGTTTTGCCTACCCACTTCTGATCGATCGCAGTTTCCTTTGGTAATTCGAGAGAAAGGTTCTCTACTGCACCATTATTGCTTGATGCCACAACAATGGTGAACCCTGAAAGCTCTTTCGATAAACTGTGATAATTATGAGGGTAATCGGCAATCTTGATTGTCCTTTTAGCAACAAATGCATCCTTCCCAAGTCTTGCCAATATCTTGGCACGTTCAACCGATATGGCAGCAACGACATCACGGAGCAGAGTTGTTTTCCCTGTGCCTGGGGGGCCATTGATCGCAAAAATCCCACTGTCTTGCGCAAGGTCTTTCCACAGTGCATTGATCGCCACCTGCTGGCTCCAGACCAAAGGATGTTTGGCCGGCCAGCAGCCTTGTGGGAAATTATATGGTGACAAGATTGAGAGTGCCTTATCCCGCTCTTTTCGGACATCTATGCGTTGGATGTTTGCTGGTGGCTTCAGGTATTGAGAGCCTCGGTGCTAAGTCCGACCAAATAGGTGAGATTGTGGGAACAATCGAGGACATTGCTGATCAGACCAATTTATTAGCACTCAATGCTGCCATTGAGGCAGCCCGGGCCGGCGAACAGGGGAGAGGGTTTGCCGTAGTTGCTGACGAGGTCAGAGCCCTGGCAGAGCGGACGACCCATGCCACCAAGGAAATCGGTGCAATGATCAAGGCCATCCAGAAAGAGACCCAAACCGCAGTCAGGGTAATGGGTGAGGGTGTCGCTGAGGTTGACAGGGGGGCCGGAGAAGCAGCCCGTTCCGGCGAGGCACTACAGGGGATTTTGCAGCAGATTGGGGAGGTGACTCAGCAGATCCACCAGATAGCTACCGCCGCAGAGGAGCAGACCGCAACCACCAGCGAGATCAGTACCAATATCCACCAAATAACCGACGCCTTCGTCAAGGCGGCGCAGACCGCCCACCAGACGTCCGTAGAGGCGGACAATCTCAACAAGCTTTCAGGAAGCCTCCAGGACACCGTCAGAAGGTTCAAAACCAAGGAGAGTGAGGTCCTCATGCTGACCGTAGCCGCAAATGATCACCGACTCTTCGTCAACAAGATACGGGCCTCTGTAATCGGTGATGCGCAACTCGATGCAAGCGGACTGGCCAATCACCACACCTGCCGGTTTGGGAAATGGTACGATAACGAGGGCGGACATATCTGCGGGGATCTGGCTTCGTTCCGATCGATAAACGCCCCCCATGAGCGGATCCACTCACTTTCGAAGGATGCCGTGAATGCGGTTAATTCGGGCAATCAGGCCAAAGCCAACCAGTTGATGCTGGAGATCGACGCGGTTTCCCATGACATCATGGTGAAGCTTGAGGAAATCAGGCGTGAGCACCTGGGCAAGGAGGTCTGAGGCATAATCATCATGATGGCGCCATAAGCATAAGTAGCCAATTGATAAACATTTTTTATCAACTATACAATTGGCAGAGAATTGCTAATTATACGCCTTATTCTGGTTTTCCTTCCCAAGCGCCTTTGTTTTAAAGGTTTTTTGGTATCTATGCATCTCCGTTAAAAACATTCCGAGTGCGCCTAGGCGACCGGTGTGAAAGGCGCCGGCGGCTGCGGCGCCCGAGGTAGGCGGCAGCAAAGCGGAAAAACCAGAGAAAGGCCCCCGGATGGATGTTGCGCGAAATTTTTTTGGCAGTGATTTGGGTTTTTTTTGGCAGTGAGCCGCTTCAAAAAAAAGGCGGACCGCACAGGGTTTAATACCCGTTTAATCCGCCCTAAATTGCCCTATGTATTGAAAATGATTGTCGTTATTGCTAACCTTTTTAGCCTACCTTTTTATGGGCTTCTCGCTCACATGCTCCAGGCCGACGCTGGAAGGCTCTTTTCGGGTCTATGCCAACACCCCACCGCTATTATTTTCTCCCTCTTATGCCCCCTTTTTGGGAGCTTGCATCTTTTTGCCCTTACCAGGTCTTTATGATCATCTCGCGGCTCTGGTTGCTCTGGCCACCACCACCGACTGTGTAGCTGATGGCCACCTCTTTGCTTACGAACCCTTTGAAGATTTCTTTCATCTCTGGATGGTCGTTGATAGTCAGGATAGCCTTACCTTGCATGGTCCGCATGAGCTCGGCCATAGCGTGATACTGATCGATACCGAAGGGAGCTCCATAACCCTCGACCTTCCAGTACGGCGGATCTAGGAAGAAAAAAGTCCCCGGTCGGTCGTACTTCCTGATGCACTCCTTCCAGTCCAGATTTTCAATATAGCACCGGGCCAACCTCATATGAGCCTGGCTTAGATCCTCTTCAACCCGAGTAAGGTTCAGCCTGGGGGGAGAGGTAGTGGCTGTGCCAAAACTGCGCCGGGAGACCTTCCCTCCAAAGGACATCTTCTGCAGGTAAAAGAAGCGCGCTGCGCGCTGGATATCGGTGAGGGTTTGCGGCGGGGTTTCGCCCAGCCATTCGAACATCTGGCGCGAGACCAAGGCCCACTTATACTGCCGAATGAACTCCTCCAGGTGATGCTGGATAACACGATAAAGGGCTACCAGCTCACCGCTGAAATCGTTCAGTACCTCGACCTTGGAGGGGTCCTTCATAAAGAACAATGCCGCGCCGCCGCAGAAAGGTTCGCAATAACAGATATGCTCCGGAAACATCGGAATGATCTCTTTTGCAAGTCTTCTCTTGCCACCTATCCAAGGAATTACAGGTTTAAACATTTTTATGAGCCTCTCTTATTTCTTTTGGCACCGGACTATGCTAATCTCCTCACGCTCTGATCAGAGTGGGAAGCCTCGGTCTGGCTCACAGCTCGTTTGTGGGTTGGATGGCTGGGCCATGCTCCAACATGGCCCGGTCGCTTCTCTTTTTTTATTTATGCCGCAAAAGCCCATTCCCTATAAAAATCACCTTAAATTAACTAGCAAGTCGATAATAATTATCGTTATTGTTGGCCTTTTCCGGCAGCTTCATTCCGGGCTTATCGATGCTGCCTCTCAGAACGGTATTCGGTGGACTTTCCCGACTCTGAGCAAGCACCTAAGAAAATATCTTTATGACTATCTCCCAGATCTTGTAACATTTGAAGCCTATCTACCATAGTTTTGGTGTTTTCAATATTTGTGAAACTAACTCAATAAAACCATTTGGTGAGATTCGCGTCATAACAAAGATGGTATAACTGCCCAGTGGTGAGAGTTAATGCTCTCGAAATATTCCCTGATATTCCAAAGGGTACGGCTCCGTCGGCAATTATGTTGATGCAGCCATTGGCTCCATCACCTGACGCCCCCCAAAAAATGTTCGCTATGGAATTCACGGTGGTTGTGCCCGTCAAGTGAAAGGTCTGTCCCGTGGGCGTTACCGAATTGGCCGAGGCGACGTTGGCGCCCATGGTGGTTGCCACCGGTCCGAATGCGGTAATTATCCCCGTTGAACCCGCGCAAAGCCGGTTATTGAGACCATTTGTGAAGATGCAAGCAGGCAAAGCGGTCCTAGTCCCGAATCGGGTGTACTGGCCGGTGTCGTGCCGGAACTGCCCCTCAATAGTGGCCCCGTTTTCGATTGACCACGCGGCCGCCGCACCGTTAGCTGCGGTGTTGTCAAACTGCCAAATGTTGCTGATCGACGCTGTATTATCCGTCTGTGTCGAGTGCATCTCCGTCGCTGAATTGACTGAGCCCGTCTGCGGACGGATTACCCACTGGCTGGTGGGGGAGCTGCCATTGACGCCACCCGTACCATTTAAAACGGTCCTCCCGGTCCCGCTCGGAGTGAGGTTGATATTCTGGTTACTTCCTCCAGCGGCAAAGGTGAGTGCACCAGTGCCTGCTATAGAACCGTTGCTGCTACCGGTCCCCCCGGAAGCAACAGGCATAATCCCCGTGGGGGTAAAGGGGGAATTGGGAGAGGTGCTCACCGATGCTTCATAGACGTGGTATATGGCGTTGTTGGTATCTGAGCCATTAATATCGAAGATCACACGCATCCACACAGAACCGCCGGCGGGGGGCGCCACAAACGGTATTGAAATGGAGTAAGGCACCGAAGAAATGGGGAGCCATAGGCGAGTAAGCCCTGTGTTGTCGTAGTTGCCAGTGAGGAAATTTAGGCTTTTATAACTGTCGCCTGCGTTTTGGAGCCCTAACTGTATCGGACTGTTGGAATGAGCGAGCCCTGTGTCACATTTATAGGTAAGGTTGACGTAGTAAGTGGCACCCGCCGTTAAAGAGGTGGTGAGCTGCCCCATTTCAATCGCAGCGGCCGTGGACGGTTGCGCCACCTTAGCCGATTGCGTGGTACCGAAGAGCACCGTATCGGTCGTATCAGCCGTAATCTGCCCCGCGCCGTTCCCTGATTCGGTCCAGGCAGCAAAAACGTCCGCCCCTCCCGCGCCGTTGGTCTGAAAGGCAGAGTTGGAAAGAAGAGAAACGGAAGGGTTGAGCTGCTGCGTGGTATCAAAGCGAGCGCCAAAAACAGATTTAGGTTTCGCTGAAATCACTCCGGCCGAAATGTCGATCTTCGGATTGAGCGAAAGGTTATCGATAACCACTACGTTAGCATTTTTGCCGCTGAAGTTGAAATCGTAGAAGGTCCCGGTAATGTCCACGTTGGACGCCTGTTTGATGTTAAACACCCCGGACGACTTCGTAACGTAGGCGATATAGGTGCCGTTCTCCAGTTTGGTGTTATTTGTCCCAACGATCTCAACAGAATCCGGCCAGGTATCGAGGGTATAATTGACGTAGTTCCCCTCGATGTAGGGCGCCACCATTACATCGTTATCCTGGCGGCTGCTTGTTATGAGCGGTACTGTATTTGAAGTATCCCCCTCAAGTCTGAGGTTCCATTTGGCGTTCCCGACAGACTTGAAAGAGAGAAAGGTGTTCCCCTGGCCATGCCTTTTGGTGGTACCTGCACCCCCGTTGAAGTTGGTCTCCAGGTGAAGGAATTTATTGTGGTCCGAGGCCGATTGCCCGGTGAACTCGATAAGTGCGCCGTCGCCCAGATTGTAGCTGCTCACCACATCGATGTTGCAGAGGAGAACCTGATTAAGGTAGAGGCCGACAACATAGGTACCGTTGATGAAAACTCTTTCCAGGGCGAAGTGTCCTACCGCTGTAGCGACGACTCCGCGAGCTCCCCCGATGATTTTCACATTGTGTATTCCGCCCCAATGGTTACCGTATCCATCATTACCCATGATCAGGTCATCATGCGTCGAACTGGTAAAATGCAGTTCAGTACCGCCGGGTCCATAACTCGCCCCATGAATATTAACATTCGGTGGTACGGTAAACCCCCCAACGGAGTTATCAAAGTACCACGCCCCTGCGGGCATTATCAAATCACCGCCCCCCTTAGCAGACAGATAATTTACCGCTCGAATGAATTGGGCACCGCAATCAGCTCCACCAACTACTGCGCCAGGTTGCCCGTTTATCGAGGCACGGAAATCCAGCCAAGGCCCCTTAGAGATAATGTCATCACTTTTCAAAGTGCTGACCAATGTTGGAGGTACCGGCGCAGCAACAGCTGAATGCCCCAAGAGAACCAACGACAGCAACGACCAAAATAATAATATCTTCATATGTACCCCCTTTATCCTTTCAAAATTCGCCAGTTGGTGCCGTCGCTGTAAAATGTCCGTCCCATGCCATTGGAGAGATCAAGCCCCGACTGCCCCTCGACCGTTTGACCAGCCCCGCCATTTACTGTCAGAAGGTTGCCGGTGGCTCCGATGTTCTCGCAGTAAATATGGGATCCCATCTGGCCTACCGCAGTCGGAAGCACCCAGACAAGAGCCCCCGCAGTGGTATCGCCCAGACTAATTGACGGATAACTTGCGAGCGTTGTAGATACGGCTACGGTCGACACGTCTGTCAGGAGGGAGTTGAGGAAGGCCACTGAGACCTTGGTTCCCTTCTGCCCAGTTAAGGGATTTCCAGGATGGAATAAACCGTCAGATGTTTCTGGCCTCTGCATCCTGTCCCCCTAATATTTGATGCAGAACAACACGGCCATGTTGCGCGGCCGGGTCTCGGTCCCGCCGACCGAAAGCATCGGGCCTCCGTCTCCAACGCCGACAGCCTGCTCAGAGCCCGATCCCGTGTTATCTGTGCCTGTGAGAGAACTCGCATAGGGAGGTTTAAGTAGGTACTGGTAGACCCCGTCCGAGTGTGTATGAGACTTAAACTGATCAGCCTGCCAACTTCCTATTGCACGCCCAGGGTCAATGCCACGACCAAGGTCACCGCCTCGTAAAAACTCACCTCGGAAATCCGGTAGATTAAATGTCGAGACAGAGTCACCAGCCCCCCAGGTCGTACCGATTGCTGCAAAAAGGTTGAGGAACGCTGAACGCAACACAGCGCGGCCGTCGCAGATCAGCCAGCCATCGGGGGCGCTCGCCATGGCGAATGCCATCACTGCGCCCGGAGGGACCAATTGAATTGCCGTACGCCCATTAAGCGTGCTGGCGTCGGTTACCGGTGGGGGCGGTTGGTTCTGGTAGTTTATCAGTTGGTAGGCGCTGCCTGCCCAACTGACACCTATCACCTGCCCGACCCTGATATCTCCGGCAATTAGCTCCTGGCCCACGTTTTTGTAAAGTGAGACAGCCGCCAAGCCGTCCACTGCTATGGTGGTAGGCCCGGTATTGTCATGGCCTACCTTGACCCAGATCGGCATCCCCTCTACATGGGCGGTCAGCGCAGGTGGCGGCAAGGCGATCACGATCGCATTGGCCGAGCCGGTGTCAACCGCATAGTCCAGAACCCCAGAGCCGTCGGCATTCTTGCCGTCATGCCGATGGTTATTGAGCCCGTTCAGGAAAGCAGCTGTGACGCGAGTCCCGGGAGCACGGGTGACCGGGTTACCGTCGGTGAACGTGGTCTTATCGGCAAGCGCCACTCCGGCAAGGAGCTGCAGGAAGATGAATAGTAAAATGAGCCGTTTAATCATGGGCCAACCTCCGTTAAAGATAGGTGAAATTGAGCTGAATGTGAGCCGGTTTCAAATCGTTCAGTACTGCCTCCAGGCCGGGAGTCGGCGGAGTACCGGGTGAGGAAACTACTACCACCTCCCAGATCCAGTTGAGAACGGGGTCCTCCTGGGAGAGAGTATCTCCAGCCTGCCCGACGCCTGCCGAGAAGTCAGTCCATTGCTCCTCGAGAATCAACTCATCATCCGCGCAGAGCCAGTCCGCCATACACGTGGTGTAGTCCTGGATGTAGATGGTGTAGCCAAGGCTCGCTGCCAAGGCCACCAAGTAGGGCTTCTTGATGTCTCCGGACGCAGTGTGCCGGAACCAGACCACGTGCTGGCGCTCTTCGATCGATGCCCCGTCAGAAGGCATGATCTGATACTCGGCTTCCCAATCAGTCAGTAGCTCCACGCTGGTAAGCGGGTTCAACTCGCGCAACAGATCATCGACGCGGCCTGCGATCCGGGCCGGCTCCTGGGCGAGGCCGGTCAGGAGATTGGTCATTACTCCAGCGTCTCGGGGCCAGGCGAGACCGGAGGGGAGCAGCGCCTGCAGCTGGGCCAGATAGGCGTCGCCGGTCAGAGCCATGTCATGGCCCCCATCACCACGCGCTGGTAGGCAGTGTAGGTAAAATCAGCAGCGGGAACGGTGAGCGCCTGGTCGACCACGCCGGTAGCCAGGGAGACCGCTTCGTTGATATGACTAAACGGGATCGAGCCGCCGTTCTCGCCTTCCCGGACGGTTAGATCAGTCAGTTCAGCGACGACGGAGGTCTGCACTGCTGCAGTGTTCGGGGTGAGACGCACGGTGACATCGAGCGGAGCGGGTACCCAGGGGAGCACCCTGAGAAACTTCACATCGTTTGGGCAGATGTCTACGATTTTAGACCGCACGGCGGCTAGCAGGTCGTCGCTGGGCATTTCGGAGCCGGTGATGGCCGGGTCGGAAACGATGACCAGGTCGACGGTGCCTGGACCATTCCCACAGGGAATGGTCCAGCCTCGCGCGACTCCGGTAATCTCCTGAGCCCAGGTGACGTAATCGTATTTATTACCGCCTGCAGGCTTGCGTCGCTTGTAGGCCAGTACCCTGGCGCGGAAGGGTTCGGTGCCCTCGATATCGGTTCCGTAAAGGATGCCAGACTCCGCTACTATCCCGGTGCCAGCTACGCCGTCCAGGGTATTAAGCAGGTTGAGCTGCGCGCCGATCGCACAGTTACCAAGGCTCCCGGCAACCAGGGCGATGATGCTGACTCTCGCGCTGCCGCCAATGATCGTCGCATCGGATGTGACGGAGTACTCCGCACCATCGGCACGCTGCCAGACGGTCCCTTCTGGGATGACTGCTCCGTTATTGCCCGGCACGGCGATCGCGCCCAGGGCGAAAGTTGCCGGGTTCTTGGTGAGGCCATACTCGGCCCCGCCAATCACCAACTGGTCGTCATCGCAGGAGGTAAAGAAGATCTGCCGGGCGGTCCAGTCCAGGTAACCGTACTGGCCATGCGCCAGGCCGGCAGAGGCGCGGGCGAGCACTGCGGTATTGGAGCGGCGCAGGGTGGAATCGGTGCCACCCATACGGCTATCGATATCGGTACTCACCCGGGCAACCAGGTCGCTCAATAATGGCCTGTTAAACGGCATTTAAACCCCCATCCAAAACAGTTCGAAACGAAAGCGCGCCGGATCTCCGGTGGGCCGGTTAATCTGCACAGTCAAGCCGATCATCCCTTCCCGCGCCTTTACCGCGGTTGCCGTAATGCTGTCGGCTACGCCATCCTCGATCATCCAGGCGAGCGCTTCCTCGGCGTATTCCTTGGCCCTGCTGAGGGCCTCCGGGAGCTGCTTTTCCCGGGAGAGCAGCCAAAGCCGTGAGCCGATCAGATCTCCGTCGACCGCGGGGAAGGCATCGGCCCACCAGCCGCGCCGATCTGAGCCGTTATCGGGCAGTACGTCGTCGGGATCGGCGCGCCGATCGGTGAAGAGGGAGATGAGAACCGCGGTCTCAAAACCGTTATCTTCGGCGAGTCCCGGACCGGCCATCTGCCATTGTCCGGTACCGTCCAGCCAAAAGGTCCGGATGTCTGCCACGTTACTTCCCTCCGGAGAGCTCGGAAGCCTTGGCTGCCAGCTTGGTCTCGATACGGGCAATGCGCTCGGTGTAAAGGTCGATCTTGGCAAGAAGCGTCTGAAAGGGCTTAACGTAGGTATCGATGACGGCCTTGGCCCAGAGGACCATCTGAGGCAGGGTCGCGGGCGGGTCCATCAGCGGCTCCAGGCTCGTCATCTGATCCTGGGCGAACTTCTTCATATTACCGAGCTGATCTAGCACCTGGGCCTTGAACGTCACCAGCATATCCGGTGTATGAATAGCGTCTATCTTCCGCTCGATCGCATCGAAAAAATCTTTATCTGCCATGCTACACCTCTGAGTCTTTGAGCCCTTGTTCGGTAAGAGCTTGAATCCTCTGACCTAACCCGCTTAGCTGGTATCCTCTTAATTCTACTGAGATCAGTCTTAACGCTTTACGCGCCGCTGGTTCTGGCGCTTTTTGATATCTCCGAACTGCTGCAACTACAATCAAGCTGAAAGCCAAGCCCATGCTCAACCCGGAAAGAAAAATGATGCAGTCCATTCTGTTGATCCTCAATCAATGCTGACTATGCTGCCGTTTACTACTGTAAAAGATTTCCCGGTGGCATCGATAAGGATGCCATTAGCGCCATTGGTAACAGTAACGATGGCCGCCTCGACTTCATTCTCAGTGAACAGCTTGACGGCCTGCACCTCGGCGGTGTTGTCGGCCCGGCAGATGATTCGGGTCCCGACATGGTTGTAGAGCGCCGACTCCCCCTCGGCCAGGTCGCGAGGCCGGTAGCGCCCATCGTCCAGGGCGACGATGACCAGATGATCGCGGTTGCCGGAGACCGACAGCGTGACCGCCTGAGCTCCCTGGAAAGGACGGGAAGTGAGACCGTAGTTCTGGATGCGCTCAACGGAGCCGTGGGTCTCATCGGCCAGGATGGTAACCTGGACGCGCTGGATCGGCGCGGAGTCGTCGATCAGGCTGACCACGGCGCGACCTACCATCAGGCGCAGGGCGCGGGCATAGGGAGCGATCAGTTTGTTGAAGGCGCGGATGATGTGTTCCATCTGGCGGCCTCCTTCTTATCATGGCGCCGGTGCTTGTCCGGGAGGTTGATCAGCTCGAAGGCTTCCGGCAGGCAAAGGTCCATCTGTGCCTGGCTGCCGCTTTGCTCGCTGAGCGTCAAGCGCACCTGGGAGATGAGAAGATCCCCGGTGTAGCCCATGTAATCGTCCTGGACCTGGACCAAGTTGTTGGGCAGCCAAAGCCCGGCGGCATGTTCCCAGCCGGTCACGGTGTAGCTGACCCGGTTCCCCTTGCCGACCCTGATGTTGCGCTCCCAGGTGGCGCGGTCCATATAGGTGCTGCCGTCGCCCTGGTAGGCGATGGTGACGTGCGGACGGTACCGGGTAATTGACTTGTCGGGAACTGAGGCCTTGGTCTGAAAGAAGTGTTTAGGCTCCTCATCAGCCGCCGCTTCTCCCGCCACGGGGTGCTCCCAGGTCCCTTTACCCATTGCCGTCTGGCCCTTGACGACGTATTGGCTGAAACGGTCTTTCCAGCTGAACTGCCCGCTGGCGCTCTCGATGTTCACTCCCTTCACCAGGGCGGTGGCTATCCGGTTGGTACCGGTGCGGGTAAGTAGAAGATTACCCTTGCCATCCGATACCAGGAGCACTCCGCGCATACGGGCGGCGCGGTCCAGACACTCGAAGGCGGTCTCTCCATGCCAGATAGCGAAGCTGCTGAAAGGCTTGCCGACATTGATCACCGCCACGACCTTGATCCCGAAGGGTACGCAGAGGTCGGTAGCGATCCTGGTAAGGCTCGCGTTATGCCATTCTCCGGACTTGTGCACGGCCGCGCAGTCCACCAGGTCGCCGGTCTTATCGCGACCGGTGATCTTGATGGTATGGGACTCCTTGTCATAGCTTGGCGCGAAGTCATCCACGTAGCCGCTGATCACCTGGGTGGAACCCACCAGGAGCTTGCAGGCGTCGCCGGGGTTTATGCGCCATGCTTCGGGCTGGGCCGGCCAGCGCTCGGTGGTCGTCAGCTCGAAGTTCCCCGCGATCTGCTCCATGCCAAGGGTGATGCCCACGGACTGCCAGCCGCCATAATTGACGCCGTTTACCTGCAGGGTGACATCAGGCATTGGTCAGCACCTCCAGGGGGCGCCCGCCCGGGATGAACTCGGGGTTGCGGACCTGGTTGCGGGTGATGATGTCGTCCGCCCGGGTAGCGTCGCCATAAAGCCGGTGCGCCAGCACCAGGGCGGGCACTGTCACAAGGGGCGTGTAGGGCACGATCAGTGCCAGGTCGGCACCCCGAACCGCTATGTCTCGAACTACGGCGGCGCGTAGATCCGCGAGCGCCGTATAGAGCGTGTCGTCGCTGCAGGTATCCATCTGGATCTCGAGCTGCCCGGTCACGATGTCCCGTATGGCGAGCGCGTCCTGTAGCGAGGCGAAGTCCATCTCTGAACTAGTAGCGGCGGCGCCGATCGTCGCGGCCTGGCGCACGGCCGCAATGGTCGCGACCTGGTTGGCGGTCACCTGGTTGCGGCTCGGAGTACTCCCCGGGGTGGAGGGCCAGTCGGAACCGAAATCGAACATCCCCTGCCAGATCCCGAAGCGCGGTCCCGGGTTGGTGCAGAGATTCACGGCGCCGTAGATAGCCAGGATGATGTTATTAGCCAGCACGCCCGGCGCATTAACCAGGGTGGAACAGGCAGACTCGAAGCTTGCCAAGTCGTGGAAGAACTGGGCGCTCGGCAGGTCGGTCGGGATCAGCTTTGCCACGCCGCGCAACGTGTCGGTCAGTTTCTGCAGGTTGGAGAGGGCCGAGGCACGTACGAAGGTCGGATTTTTGCCCACGCTGAATGTCCGGACATAGGCGGCCTGGCTGGCGGCCGTGGCTGCATCGGCCTTGTCGGAGACTGCGCCCGCCGTGTCCGCGGAGGCCCCCGGCTGTTTGTTGGTACCTGATAGCGCAAAGGACGCCGTGAAGCGGGCCATGCCGCCCTCACTGGTCGTCTCGCGGACCTTGACCTTACCGGTGACGTCGACCTTGAGCGCGCCGTAGAGGGGATGCACCAGGGGGGCGGAGCCGGCAGTCTCGAATGCGACGATGAGGCGATCGCGAGCGGCCATGTAATCGGGGCCGATGACGTACATCTCGAGGGTGAACTCACGCGGACATTTGCCCACGTCTTCGAAGTACGCATCATCGCGCAGAGGGTAGTCATGCCGAACATTCCTGCGACCGATATCCGTATCAGACGACTGCCAGAAAAACGGGACATTCCTGTAGCTCCCTTGTCGTAGTCGCTCGCGCCAGGTCATGGGGTATGCACACTCATGAGGCCCGAATCGATCTCGAGGTCCATGCCCTTGCTCTCCATCCTGGTGACCTTGGCCGTCGAGCCATCCTTGCTGTTGATCTCGATGGCGAGCTTGGATTCCTTGTTACCCAGGGCGGCAAACGCCTTGTTGATGGCGTAGCCGATCGCGTTGCCGAACGAGGTGCCGTCGACCAGGTTCTCGTTGACATAGGTGCCGATCGAATAGCCTACTTCAGCGGCCCCGCCTACGGCAAACGCTCTGCCGGCTACCCTGCCGAGCTTCGCCAATTTGCCGAGCTTACTGGGGGAGCCCCCCGGGATCGGCATACCGCCCTCTTTACCCGGGAAGCCCCACCCTTGGCCGGGCAGCATGGAGAGGTGCTTGTTGACTACATAGACTGGAATGGGTCCCACCTTACCGCCCAGCCCTCCCAGCGCGCCGCCAAGTCCCCCGCGTGCGCCAGTGCCGAAAAGATCGCGGTAAACGGTGAAGGCCTTCCGGGCGACTACCGCGGCACCCACCACGCCGACTCCGATGCCGACATCGGTCATGACGTTCTTGGTGGTTCCAGGGCCGAATTTGTCCAGGTAGTTCGCGGTAGCGCGTACCGGCCTGATCAGATGCTCATCGGCGAGGCGCTTGAAGCTTGTCCTGGTATCGCCCATGACCGAGTTGAATTCCTTGGCATTGAGGGTGGCATCCTTGATGATCTGGCTGCCATCGGCCTCGACTTTGAGGTATTCATCGAGCGTCTTCATCTTCCCGTAGAGCTGCTTTTCCATCCCTGCAGGGCCGAAAGCGCGAATCGACTCGCGTTCGAACACCTGGCTCAGGTTTTCCCGTTTGCCGCCTGAAGCCTGGTAGATCTCTTTGTAAAGGTCGACCAGGGGGCGCATCTTGGTGTGGTCCTTATCTGCCCAGACCTTGATGCCGTTACGCTTGAGGATCTTGCCTTTCACCGGGTCGGCTATCTCACGGATGAAGTTCTCAATGACGGTACTGGTCGCCTCCGGACTCTCCATGTTGGGTCTGAGATACTGCGCCAGTACGACCAGGTCCTTCATGGCGGCCGGGCCGGTGCGCCCGACGCCGCCGATGGCGCCCACCATGCGCGGCATCTGCCCCGCCATGTCTTTGAGGATGAAGGACCCGCGCTTGCCCAGGACGGAGATCAGGTCGATCAGCTTTAGTACTTCTTCCTGGCTCTTGATCCCCTGCAGCCGGAACTGGAGCATCATCTGACCGATGTCGTTTCCGGAGCCGCCGGTGGCCTTGATGGCCGCCGCGATGTTCTCGATGTTCTCCTGGGCGAACTTCAGATCCCCGGACTTGGAGACGATCTCCTCGAAGGCGCTGGTGAGCTCCTCGGGGTTGAGCCGGATCTTGGGGAGCTGGGAGACCTCGAAGATCTTCTCCTTGATCTTGTCTATTTCGGGGAGGGTGGCACCGGCGTTGATGGCCAGCTGGGTGAAGCGGGCGGAGAGGTCCCCGACTTCCCTGATCTGCAGGGTGAGGGCGCCCCCGGTGATGAGGGCGGCATAGCGGTTGCCGAGCCGGTCCAGCCCGCGCCCGGTCAGCTCCACGGTCTTATGGAAGGCCAGCATGGAACGCGAGGACCCGGTGCCAAAGCGCTGCATCGAGCTCAAGTACTTCTGAGCCTGCCCCTGCAGGTTTCCTGCAAGGTCGATGATCATGGAGGTTTTAAGCTGGCCCATTTACTAGTCCTGTTTCGGAATGTTTGCCTGATACCTGATCATCCGGCTGAGTGGCATGGCGCCGATATCCGCCGCGCTCCAGTGTGTCCAGGTGGCGAGGCGAAAGATGAGCGAGTGCAGCGAGCTCCTCAGTCGGTTAATCTCGCCCCCGCTCCACTATCGCCTCCAGGGAGCCGTTCTCCAGCATGATTGCCCGCTCCTGCAGGAGATTCAGATCACCGGCGGAAAGCTTCTTCAGCTCCCCAAGGGTGAGCGGGCCGGGGTGGTCACCGATCCGTACGATCTGCCGGCGCAGTGCGTGCAGCCCCAGCATGGTATCGCTCACCAGGAGCTTGTAACCCTCGCCCTCGATGAAGACGGCGCGCTCGCTCTCCTCCGTAGCGTCGATCAGATCGCCGGCACTCGCCTCCCGGATCTCCGCCTCGTGGTGGACTTCCTCGCCGATCTTTAACCCCTTCTTTAACGTGACTTTAATGGTCGCCATGAACTACATCCTCTCGCAGGACATGCCGATCCATTTGACGGGGACCTTGCCGCCTTCCCCTGCGGTGATCTCCGGGGGAGTTGAGGACCAGGCGTTTTTGAGCACCCACACCTGCCCGGTGTCCGCCTCGAAGGTCACGGTGCCGTTGGTGACCGCCTGGATGTCCTCCAGGCTGGTGTCCTTGGTGATGCTGATCACGGAGTCGATGAAGGGCGCCACCGCCTCCTCGGCATAGCCGTGAACCTGGTCGCCGACCACTTCCTTACGGTTCACTCCGCCGACGTTGATCTTGGCGCCCTTATCGGTCAGCATGACCCTGCCATTGAATTTGACGGTTGCCCGCCCCAGTACCTGGTTTGATGCCATTGATTAGTCTCCTACGGTTATGTTGCAGGGAAATGCGATGGGGAGTTTTTTTTAACTACAGGGGGGATACTACGTGGACCTAGCGGGGTTTCATACTTGAAGCGCTTCAAAAATTAAAGCCCCGATCCTATGAAGGAAAGGGGCTTTAATAGTCTTTCATGGTGTAGCCTAAATTTGTTGCTGTGTCAACGGAGAATGATTGTCAGTCGCTAAAGCCTGAACTGCAAGAGGCCGGCGAACTGGATGAAGTTGTTGATCAGGTTGGGCGGGATGAGGGCGTTCACCCGGTTGCGGTTGTTGGCGTCGCGCTCGACGACCAGGTCGGCCTTGAACTGGTCCACGTCCTCCACCAGGCCCGCCTCCTCCCACTCCCGCGCCAGGCAGAGCTGCTCCGCGGCAAGGATGTTGGGCGTGACGATCGCCTGCCCCTCGCCGAACCTGGTGCCGTTGTCGGCCAGCTTATGGCGCGGGTACTTGCCGGAGATCCGGTCGATGAGGGAGAAGCGCAGGTAGCTCACCAGAGCGGGCGTCGTGATGTCCAGGTAGACCTCGCTGGCAATCCCGCTCGCGTTGGTCTGGTTCATGGTGATGGCCCGGTCGATGCGGACCGTGCCTCCGGAGTCGACCGTGTAGGTGGAGATCCCGTCGTAGAGGAGCACGTTGCGCTCCTGGCCGTCCCAGGCCACGCCCATGGCCGGAGGCAGCAGCCCGGGAAGCGGCAGGGTCTTCAGCTGGCGCGCCGGGTCGATGGCGAGCGCCGCCGCGGAGACGATGCCGTTGACGGCCGCCCAGATGTAGGGCGGGTCGGGCACGACGTTGGTGCCGATGCATTCCATCAGGAAGCTGTTGCGGGTGGCGCCGTAGGTGCCGGTGGCCGAGTTGGTGCCGCGATATGCGGTGAAGCCGAGGCCGTCGATCTGGCGGGTCGGCAGCCAGCGGGAGGCGAGCTCCGCTTCCAGGATCGCCATGGAGCCGGCGTCGGCATAGGGCAGGATGATGGCGTTCCACTGTTCGCTCGCCATGGCCGCGATGACGGGGGTAATGTCGGGATTGGCGGTGCCCCCGCTCATGGCGGTGATCGTGACGCTGATCCCTGCCGGCAGCGCGTCGCCGATCTGGTAGTTGATCCGGAGATCGATGTCGTTGCCGGTGAGCCCCTTCCACCTGCAGGTGAGGTTCACCTTGGCGGGGTTCGCCCCGTCGACCGCTGCAGTGACAGGCATGGTGCCGTCGGCGTTGATGGCGGCGGCCACTGCAGTGGCCAGCTGGGCGGGGGTCATGGCGCTGGTGATCCCCGTCTGGTTCAGCTTGGCGGCGATATAGAGGTTCAGGGTGCCGGCGGTAGTGGCCGAGCCAGTGAAGAGGAGCGCCCCTAAGGCGGCAGCACCCGCCACGTTGTCGGCCAGGGCGAAGCCCCAGGTCTCCAGTGTGGTGTCCGCGTTCTTCAGCGCCCGGAACATCTCAGTGATCATGGAGCCCTTGCCCCAGGCTACCTGCGCCTCGTCTCCGACGTTGATGGGGACCAGGGTGTTGACGGCGGCGGCACCGCCCAGGGCCTGGCCGAGCACCAGGACGCGATAGCGTGTCTGACTGGTACCCTGGCTGGCGCGGGAGGGGTCGACCTCGATGGCCACGAAAGGGACCCGCTGGTTGGGGATGTTGTTGAATGCGACGGTCATTGCTGGTCACCTCCGGTTGCTTTCTTGGCCGGCGCGGCCGGTGCGGCCGGGACTCCGGGAGGGTCGCACTGCACGACGTCCTGGTCGGATTCGCGGCGCAGCCAGAAGGCCGATTTGGGTTTCTCCTCCCCCTCGGCGGCGAGCGGCAGCCGGGTGGCCGGGTCGCGCACGATGAGCCCCTCCCGGGACGGCTTGATGAAAAATGATGCGGGCATGATTGCTCCTTTAGTCCTGCGGTAGATTGATGTCGGTCTGCGCCTCGAGGACGCCGTCGGAGGGCTCCAGGTCCCAGTCGCCGTGGAATTCCTCGAAGTTGTCCAGGACGCTCAGGTCGGGGATGTCGTCAAAGTAGGTCGGGAGGGTGAAGAGGCAGGCGTACAGCGATACGCCCTTGGTGTCGATAGTTCCGCTGTACAGATTCTCCACCCGCTCCAGCTCCAGGGTGCCCACGTCCGGGACGGTTAGGCGGTCGAAGTGCGGCGCCAGGAGACTGATGATCTCGTAGGCGCCGATCTGGACCGAGTCCCCGCGCCGGCGCGCGGCGGCTCCGCTGGCATGAGCCGTGATGACGAAAAAGGACCAGCGGCCGTTGATCCCGACGATGGTATCCTGCTCCTTGATGCGCGGGCCGCCGGTGAATGCCAGGTAGACCGCCGGCGCGCTGATGATGAGCCTCTTCAGCATGTCGGAGTCCCAGTCGCCAGGCAGCGAGTCGACCGCCTTGAGACGTCTGCCGAACAGCTTCTTGATCTCGGCGATCAGGTAATCTTCCACATCGATGAGGAGCATCTAGTAGTTCCTCAGCCTGTCTTCGGTAAAGATGCTGGGACCACCCTTGGAGACATGGATGAGCGGTTCGGGCGCGGGGGACTGGTTGTGATCCGGGTTCAGGTCCATCTTTCCGGTCATGACCAGTTTCAGGGTGCTCACGGCCTGGGTATAGCGCTTCTCCACGAATTCCGGCACCAAGGAGCCGTAGAGGTAGAAGCGGTAGACATCGCACGCTAGACGCACCAGGTTGGTCGGGATCACCTCAAGGGGGAGCTGGTACAGAGGGCGCAGGTAGGCATCGATCTCGGCGTCACCGTCCAGTTGAGCCTGGGCGAAGACGTCGTTATTGAAAACTCCGGTGTTTTCCCTGTCGGTAAGCTGCAGCATCTCTTCGACGCTGAAGCGCTTTTCCATGTCGCTCTGGGTTGCGTAGGCCATGATTCCCCCGGGTTGCCGCTTACTGCAGATCGATGCAGGTCTGGTAGGTTGCCGAGGTTCCAGAGTAGCGCTGGAATACCAGGGAGGTGACCCCCTTCTTGAGTCCCACCTCGCCGGTACCCAGGGGAGTCGGCATGCAGGCCGTATTGGTGTTCAGGCAGCGCTTGACAGCCAGGCCCGCGCCGGTGGCCGGGTTGACGGTGGCGAACTGGGCCGCTCGGTAGTCGTCGACCGCGAAGGTGGCGATGGTCCCCTTGGTGGCCGTGGTCGTGGTACAGGCGCTCTTGGACGGTGTGGCGTTGAGGGCTTTCAGGTTCTGGACGGGGAGGCCCTGAAAATAGTCCATGTCGCCGGCATGAGTTGCCTTGACATTGGTGGCCAACGCCGGCGAGCAAACTGCGACAAGCAAGAGGGCGGTAACGAAAATCAAGTTTTTCATTGTTTTCTCCAGGCCGGAGGCGATGACGCCCCCGGCTTTTTGGTCAAATGTTAATGGACGCGGTGTTAGTCGGCCGGCGGAGCGGCGCCCAGGAGAACGACGTCGCAGATCCCCAGGGAGTTCACGACCGGCAGCGGCTTGGACTCAGCCTGCAGATCGTAGCCGCTGCCATCGAGAAGCCGGATCGGCTTGATGAAGAGCGGCATCGGCTCCAGGTTGCTGTCGAGATCGTCCAGGGCCGCATAGGGCATCTGGTGCCCCGCGTCCTTGGCGACGGCCTTAAGGGTGTTGGCGGGGATGATCGAGGTGAAGGCGCCGGTCTGCGGGTCTATGTACTCCTCGCACCTCAGCCAGATCTTGGTTTGTCCGATCATCACGAACTCTTCGTTGGTTTCCAGCTTTACGCCTGCCTCCATGATGAGCTTGGAGGAGGTCAGAACCCTGGAGACCAGGTCGAAAAGGGCGTTGTAGACGTCCTCGCCGGCCCAGTAGACGATCTCGCCGCTGATGCCGGAACGCTGGAAGACTTTTCGGATCTTCACGAGCATTTTCTGGATGTCCGAGATCTTTATCGTGGGGTCGTCCAGGAGCTTGAAGCTCCCGGCATCGAGGGCCTGGGGGGCGCCGTAGTCGATGGAAAAGGTGTCGTAACCGCCACCTTCGAGCGCCACGGGGTAAACGATCTTGCCGGTGAGCGCCCGGGCGCAAATCGCCTCGGTTGTCGCGCGGACGGTCTTGCGCAGGATGTCCGTTTTGGTCTGCGCCCAGGTCTCCAGAAGCGATTTGCTGTTGGCCTGCTGCATGAACATGCGCAGGTTGTTGAGGTCCACGCCGTTGACGCCGATTTTCGGCTTAATGGGGAGCGGCTCGTAAAACTGGGTCTGGCCGGTGTTGCCCCCGATGGAGATGGCCGGAGCGCCGCGCCGGGAAAGTGCGATCGTCTTGATGAACTGCTTGACGATATCGCTACCGATCAGCGGGGTGGGCTGCTGCGGCCGATTGGTGAAGAAGGTGTCCATGCAGACGGTCGGATAGGCAGGTCCGAGGATCTGCAGGTAGCGGACAATCGCCTCCTTGGTGTACCGTACCAGTCGCAGGCCCATTCCGGGCCGCCGCCCGGGAACTCTCCCGCCTCGTTCATCAGCACTGCCCCCAGGCGCCAAGGTTGATGACCTTCGCGTTATCGGTCACCAGGAACCTGCTTCCCTGCTTGCGCTCCAGTATCCGGTCCAGCTCCATGTTGTTCATAGCGAACACGGTGCCGTCCGCCCCGGGCCGCGCCAGGGGATTGCCGTTAAGGGGGGAATCCTGTTTGGCCAGCTCGCGCACACCCCGCAAGGCCGACTCGACCACGGGATCGGTTGCTTGCTTGGGCTGACCGGGACGAATCTGCTCCAATAACTTTATGACACGCTTCAACATCGGTGAATCCCCCTTTAAAAGTGTGGGTTAGAGTGTCCAGTCCGCTTGAATTCCTGACAGCAAGCGGCAACGTAAATGCCTCCGAAAAGGCCGATTATAAAGGCCGGTATCAGCCACCAGGCGCTGATCATAGCTTCACCCCGCACTTGGGGCAGGTCCGTGAGAGCTCCCCCCTGGTGGGGTTACCCATGCTGTAGGGCCGCTCGCGCTCGATGCGGCAGCGCTCCAGGCTGATCGCACCGACAACCGGGCAATCGACCGTCTCGTTGCTGTATTTCTCCATGATGATCGGCGTCCACTTGCGCGGGCTCGGATAGGTCCCGGAGGCCAGCTGGCTTACCAGGGATGGTGTGCAGCCGAGCTCTGCCGCGACCTTGGAGCTGCCGCCGATGCCGCGCTCGTCGTTGCGCTCCAGGATGGCCTGGGCCAGGATCTCGCGCGCCTTACTTTCCATCGGCGCCTCCGCTCCAGACCACGGCGCCGGTGTTCGGGTCGTAGACCTGCTTTACGCGCTGGACCTGGGGGGCGAGCGGGCCGCTGTAGCGGGAGGGTACGGTCCGGTACCGGGCGCGCCCTCCGGTCGTTTTGGAAGCTTGCACAAGGGTGAGATAGCCCGCCTTAACAAGGTGATAGACATAGTCGGCGGCTTCGATCTCGCTGACCTTCACGGTGTCAGTGCTGGCGAACACGGCCAGCTCCACCACGCTGAACTCCCCCATGATCTTAGCGGTGCGCCAGAGGTTCTTGCGCCCCTGACCCTGGGTGACCTGACTGCCGTCCTTGCGGACGCGCGGCGGATCGGCCGGGGCGAGAGTCGTATCCAGGATGTAGGTGACCGAGGTCTTAACGGCCGGATCGATGCTCAGGTATCCGGCTGCCGTGAGCCCCTGCAGGTAGCTCTTCACCGTGCTCAGGTGGTAGGTGGTATGTTTGGCGAGCTCCGGTCCGTTGAAGGTGCCGAGCTCGCGCATGATCTTCCAAAGGGCGGCCCTAGTGCTGAGCGGGCTGCGTTTATCGACGGGTTTCTGGGACATTGCTACCTCCGCCCTTTCGGGGGCTGCGGGCCGGTGCCGCGGGGCGGCGGGGCACCGGTGTAGAGCGGCCGATCGCCCCAGGTGGAGCTGTCCACGACGCTGATACCGTTCTCCTGGGCGAAGTCCTGGATACGCTCTAGGTTGACACAGATGCGGCGGATCGAGGCGCCGCTTTTCAGGTGCAGCATGGCGACCATGTCGTCGGCTATGGTGATGCCGCCCCGGGCGAATTTCTTGGAGAGGGTCATGGCGTCCTGGACGTCGGGCGGCTGGGCCGGAACCCACTCCAGGACACGGCTGTGGATGCGTTCCCAACGAAGCAGGGCGTCCGGGAGGGTCTCCTCGCCTATCATGATGACGGTGGTCTTAGAACCCTCGAAGATGGCGCGGATGTCGTCGATGTAGCCGCGGGCGACCGCGATGTCGGCTTCGTCGATGATGAGCGGCTTCTGGGACATGCCGAGGGCCTCGCAGATTTGGGCGCCCATGCTGGCGATGGAGGGCTTGATCGGCTTCCCGGTAATAGGGTCCTTCTTGGGGTTGATGCCGAGCTCGATGCAGAGCTGGACGAAGAACTCGCGGCGGTTCCAGAAGGAGAGGATCTGGATGTGGTAGGCATCGAGGCTGTTGGCTACGAAGCTGGCTGCGCAGGTCTTCCCCCAGCCGGCCGGGCCGTAGAAGACGACCATGCCGGGGAGATGACGGGAACGGTCCATGGTGCGCTTGGTTGCGGCGTACATGAGACCCACATTCACAAGTGGTGCAAGTTCATTGACAGCCAGTGCAGGTTGTTGCATACTTACCTCCAGTTCATAGTTGTTCATGCCCGTAAGGGCGGAGAGACCGGGGTTGCTGCCCCGGTTTTTTTCGTTTTAACAGTTGATCGTGGTGATTGACGGCAGCTCCAGCTTCATCCCGTCCCTATCGGTTATAGTGACCGGCCCTTTCATGAATCCTCTGGCGATCCGGTAGCAGACCTTCCAGTTCTCCCGGGTTGCCGGAGCGTAGATGTAGCCCTGACGTGCCTCCCAGGCATCAACGTCCCAATCCTCACCAACAGGGCGTACATAGTCGTTAACGTCGATCTCGATGAGGGCCGACAGCTTAGGCGCATCGGAGATATGGCCATCGGAGTTATTCCAGATACCTGCCGCAATGCCGTCTCTCAGATATGGCCGGTGCATCTCGATTTCGTCTTTTGTAAGAATGATATTTTGCACTGTAATCCCCCTCTACTTAGCGGCCTGTACCGGTTCCAGTTCGACATCGAGCATCCGTTCCGTCTTCCAGGCTGTCGTGGTCTGGTAGCCGCTATGGAAGCGTTTTTCGTCCTCGGTGATCTCCTCTCCCGCGCTGATCCGCGCGTCGATCAAACCCCAATACTGATACTTACCGCGCTGGGTGGCCGGCAGGCTGAATACGGGCCGTACCTGGCTGGGTGCCGCTGCAGGCAGTGATCGGGCTGGAGCAGCTGCAGCCGGCTCCGGTACGGGCGCGCTGGTCAGTTCGATCACCAGGTTCTCCCGGGCTGCCGCGGCCTCGGAGCTGATGGTGATGGGCTGGCTGCCGCGCCGCTCCAGCTCGATCTCCTCGATCTTGTGCTGCACCCGCTTGAGACGGGCATCGGCACGGACTTCGCGCTTCTCGTCGATATAGGACTGGGCGAAGTAAGGGTCGGAGTTTCCGTTCAGCTTGGCCACCGCGATGAGCCGACCGTGGGCCAGATCGCGGACCCATACCTGGGCGGGATCTGACGGGCTGAAGGCGACGGTGACCCGCTCACCGTGCCAGTTGACCAGGTCGGAGCCGTAGTACATCTTAGGCTGCCCGTTCCGGTTCATGCCCAGTCGGACCCAGCCGCGGTCCACGGTGCGCTCAACGGCCGGGTGGTAGAGGTCGGGAAGCTCGTTGGCCGGCTGCAGCCACTCCACCTGCGGCAGATCCTTCTGCATGCGCTGGATGCCCAGCTGCCAGGCCTGGGCCGGAGAGAGGTAGCAGCGCTTGCGGGTTGCCGGGTCGCGATAGGAGGGGAGACCCTTGTGCGGCCGGTTGTTGTAATCGACGATCGCCTGGTTTACGTGCTCGATGAAGTCGTACCACTCGATGAGGATGCCGGAACTCTCGCCCGCCTTCAGCTCGGCACGAGTCTTCTTGAACACCAGCTGCTTGGCGTCCGAGTCCATATCCTTGCCGATGTAGGTGCAGAGCTCGCGGGCTGACTTGATCAGGATGGTCTGGTGGGCGCGTTCACTGATGCCGTGGGCCTGCGGGTTGCGTGGCCGGGAGTACTCAGGGGTGATGCCGCACCGGCTCAGGATGCCGATGCCCGGGCCGGTCATCATCTGGTTCTTGAAGCCCTTGCCGTTGTCGGTGTAGAAGATGACGCAGGGGCCGAAGGTCTCACAGGCGCCGCGCAGGGCGTCCAGGACCGCGAGTCCGCTCTCGGCGAGGTCGCAGGACCAGCCGACCACCATGCGGGTCGCGACGTCCAGGACGGGCGTAATCTCCGGGCGGAAGGGCTGGCCGTGGTAGGGGTGGGCCACCTCGGCGTCGTAGGCGTGGCCGTCGGCGGTGTAGCAGTCTCCCGGGAGCATGTGGTCGGTGAGGCGGCGCCGGTAGGGCTTGAGGGTGGCCAGGGCGTTCCCCGTCATACGTCCCTTGTTGAGCTCCAGGGCGCCCAGGGTGAGCAGGTAACGGCGTGCCTGGTCGTAGCTCGGCATGGCGATCCCCGCCGGGATCTTATCCTGCAGGTCCTCAAGCACCTCGGTCAGCTTCGGCTTCTGCGGCTTCTTCCAGCACTTCATGAACGATTCCACCCAGGGGGCCTCGATACGCGGCAGCTGGCTGGCCGGCGCCAGGGCGACGCAGTTGCCGTCGGATGCTTTGTGCTCTTTCCACCATCTCCATAGGGACCGTTCGGAGAGCGCGCGCTTACCGAGTTTGTCGGCGCGGGCGTTGGCGACCGGAACCAGGGCCTGCAGCTCTGGCTGCAGGGTGCCGGCATGCGAGCCTTTCACCAGGTACTCGATAGTCTGCGTCGCGTTACCCAGGGAGTTCTCGATGAAGCGCATCAGACCGAGGCGGGCATCCATGCAGGCGCGCTGGCTATCCCTGAGGGCGGAGGGCACGGGGAGCTCGACGGCGGAAAACATGGTAAGGGCGGTGGTCCGGGCCGGGGCAGGGGAGATCTCCGGGATAACGGCGACGGCGTCGGTCTGGGTGATCTGCAGGGTGCTGAGGTACTTCTTGATCTTCTTGCGCTCCGTCGTGGTGAGCGGGATCTCGGACACGCTGTACTTGTCACCGCCTCCGCGCACGATTTCTCCGGTTGCCTGCCAGTCGTTTTTCTTCGCCCGGCTGCTTACTGCTTGGCGGCTGATGCCCAGGGCTGTCGCGATTTCCGTGATGGTCGCTGTCTTCATGGCTTACCCTCCAGGACCTTGATCAGAGCCTCTTTTTGCCGGATGCGCTTATCTATGCCCTTCCTGATCTCCACATCCTTCTGCATCTCGGCACGCAGGGCGTCGGGGCCTCGGACCGTGAAGACGCCGGCGGATGTGTTGAGGATCTCCAGCGGCTCATTGCAATTAGTCGCGGTGCAGAAGGCGGAGAGGAACTCGGCGGGCATGCGGTGCGGGTGGCTGTCGGCGACCCAGTTATTGATCTGGCCAACGGCGATCTCGACACCTAACAGATCGGTCATTTCATCTGCGACGGCTTCCCGGGACTTGGGGGCACTGCGCAGGGCGGACTTTAAAGCGGCGTTAAACGCGATGGAAACATTGAGTCGCCCGGGCAGGGTAGAGATGACTTCATCCCGCTCCCGGCTCAAGATATCAAAAATGGTTAGCTGTCCATCGTCGCTGACTAATTTCTTCCGCATCTTAGTTATTGCCCCATGACAATCGATTTGCTATATTCCCCATTAAAATTGGGCTAATATCTTTCCGGCCAAATCTGTTCAGGCCGGAAGCCGATCTTCTTGGCGACCGCCTGTTCCATGCGAGGGTAATGCCTCCACTGGCAATGTCTGACAGCGCCACGGGTAACACCTATCTCGCGGCCGATGGCAGCGAAAGACGTACCGTTCATATCCAGCATCCACCTGATCCAGGCCCGACGATCCTCGGGTTTTTTTGGTACTCTTCGTGTATCCATGAATACAGTTTCTAGACCTATTTTTGGTGTCTGTCAACACCAAAAATAGGTTGTCACCTCATTTCTGTGCAACTGACAACCGTTTTTTGTCCTATAGCCATAATTTACGCTATTTTTCAGCTACTTAATGAACTGACAACCGGTTGGGTTCTTATCTTGTCCTGGTTGTCAGTTCGCCCTGGACGAAGTGACAACCAGGGACATGACTAAATTTGGTGTGATATGACTTTTGGTGATAGACTTAAAATGGTGCGGGGCGAAAAGAGCCGGGACGACTTTGCGCTCCAGCTCGGCGTGCATAAGAACACGATCGCCAGGTGGGAGCGAGGGGAGCAGTTCCCAGATGCCCAGGAGATCGCACTCATCCTGGAGGCTTATCCAGATATCAACCCGGCCTGGTTCGTGACAGGCAAGGGCATAATAAAGCTCCATGGAGTAGTAAGCGGAGAGAAGCACCCGGAGAGCACCGCGAAAGAGCCTGGGATAGTGTGGACGACGAACTACGATGCCGAGCTGGAGGAGATACTGAGCATCCTTCAGCACGATCTGCCTGAGGCTAAAAAATTCGTGCTGCAGGTATTAAAGGGTCGCAAGGAAGTTAAAAAAGGTATGGAAGGGCTTGGGATGAAGCTTGGAGAAGATCTAAACAAATAAATAAGGGGTAACTATGAAAACTAAACTATGGTTTCTGATCCTATGTCCTACAATATTCTCTCTATGTTCCTGTTCTTCTAACGTGCCAAAGGAATCTGCCTGGGTGCCTTTAGCAATGCCCATCTCTGTTGAATTAGATAAAAGTCAGAAGGCCTTGGCTGGCATGGCCATCCCTAAAATGATCGTCACATGTCCTGGACTTAGTAAATACAGCAATTCGTTGGAATTCAAAGGTATGAGCTATAGTCCAAAAGATGAGAAGGGGATATCGGTAAAATTTTACGTGCCTGATGGAGAGTCGGACATTCCCATAAAGTATAATGCATTTGGACACAGCTGTGATATCTATGTGGATAGATATGCATCAACAATCACTTCTACTAAGGATGTGTGCATGGCGGTTTTACTTGATCGGGAAATCGTGGGCACGGAATTGGATATGCACGGATCTGATATCGTAATACCTCTCAAATGATTTATGTGGTCGGCGGATTACCCTTGGATTCCACTGCCAAATCTTTTGCATATTTTTTTTGTGGCCTGCTAATCGTTCGATTTACTGCCAAATCTGATCCAAATCACGTCTCAGAATGTCTTCGGTCTAACCTCCCGAACTTCAAAGCCTTCCCTTCATGTCCCGCCTTATCCCAGCTCTACCCGGTACTGTCATAGTCCTACCCAGTTCACAATGGAGATCCGGCGGGCCTTTTTTTTTGCCCGGAAGGCGACGCGAGTCCCGGGGCTCGCCTCACTGCCAGCCTGCTCCCGCTCACGGGCATTGCGGCAGCCGGCCCGGGGAGCGGCAATTCTGTCTGAACTCCGGGCCAGGCACCTCATAGGGCGAAGCGGCTGTTTGAACGACTGCAACAACAAATGGCTAAAGAATTCCCTGCCTGTACCGATTGTTTTCCCCTATATGGCAGTCGTTTTGAGCTGTGCCACGGCGTGCGCCGGTCTGGTTGGGACCCAAAGCACCAGGCACAACAGGAGCAAGGAGAAGCGGGAATGTCCACGGGCAGATTGCTGTCGATTATCAGCAGCTACAATTCTGAGGGGTATTACAAATACGGGAATATCCCCGGCGACAAGCTTGCGTCCGCCGCCCAGCACTACCCTGTCGACCAGCAGGAGACGCCGCTTGCCCTGATTGACGCGACGCCCCTCGGCTCCGCCCACTACGGCATGGTGATCGGCCTGAAGGGGCTCTACTTCAGGAACGACTGGAAGGTCGGCACGGAAAGGAACTTCCTTTCCTGGGAGGAACTCTCCCATAGCGGCTACCAGGTCTGCGCCAGCTCCATCTCCGAAATACAGCTGCTGCCGGGGTGCGCATTCGGCATGTCGGAGTCCCGGGTGAAAAGGGAGCTGCTCATCAACCTGCTCACCCAGCTGATCAGCTTGTACCGGGAGCTCTCCGACGCCGGGCAGGCTTGCGGAGGGTTCGGGCTGGAGGACGCGCTCCCCCTCCGGGGGGTCGCGACGGCGAGCGAGCCGCTCGACGGCGACCCCGGGGACGGCTATGCGGCGCTGGTTCCGGAGTTGCTGGCCCTCTGCATCGCGGCCGACGGGGTCATAGAGGACATAGAGGTCGAACTGGCCGTGGCGCTGGTCGACAGCGACGAGTTGCTGCCGGATAAGCCTGGGGCCTACGAATCGCTGTACCGCAACATAGAGAAGTTGATGTCCGACAAGGCCACCTCAAGCGCCCTCTTCAAACTCAAGGCGGCGACGATCAGCGCCAGATTCGACAGGATAGGCGACCCCCTCCAGCGAGAAAGGCTGCGCGCCATGGTGGAGGGGATGCTGGAGGTGATCAGCGACGAGGGGATTTCCGAGGCGGAGACCGTGCTGAGCCAGATCATCGGCCCCGGCTAGCGTCACGGAAGCCGGGACCGGCCGGCAGCGCTTCAGACAGCAGAACCAGGAGGGAGCACCATGAACAAACCCGTGCAGCTCTGCCAGGCGGTCGGCTTACACCCGGCGGTCGCCTTCGGCATGATCACCGTGGACTCGATGCTGTTCGGACCGCAGGCCGTGGTGCTGGGCACGCCGCTCTCCATTTCGGTCGCCATAGCCATGGCGCTCACGGTCCCGTGCATACTGGTCCAGAAGTTCGGCATGCAGGAGGACTGGGGGCTCGCCATCGGCAAGGGGATGCTGGTCGGCTGCTTCACCGCCGTGCCGGCGCCGCTGCTGGCGGCCGTCACCTTCACGGGCGGCACGCTGGGAGCGGTCGCGCTGCGCTCGCGCAGGAGGGGCGCGGCACGCGCCTGACGGCTCCCCCTCAGGCCACCTGCTTGCGCAGCAGCGCCACCCGGGGATTAGCCGTGTTCGCCAGCAGGGCGATGCTGGCGCGCCCCTCCTCGATCTGCTCGTGGGGGACCGCCCGGACCAGCTCCTCCAGGGTCGTCTCGCCGGCCTGGACCCGGCGGAAGCCGTCGCTGACCATGGTCAGCCGCTCGGGACCCGAGAAGACGACCCCGCGCAGGGAGATGTTGTCCAGCCGGCGGTTGATCTGGAGCAGCTCCTCGCGGCTCGGTATCCAGAGCTCGACGATCGGCAGGCGCCCCTTGAATCCGCTGTAGTTGCAGGCCGGGCACCCCCTGCCCCGGACAAACGCCATCCCGCTTCCGGCCGGAATGCCGAACTCCTCCAGGAGCTGTGCCCCGGGCTGGTACCCTTCCTTGCACTCGCCGCAGATCCGCCGCACCAGCCGCTGGGCCAGCACGCAGCGCAGCGTGTCGGAGACCAGCCCCGCCTCGGCCCCCATGTCGATCAGGCGCGTCACGGCGGAGGTGGCGTCGTTGGTGTGCAGGGTGGAGAGCACCGTGTGGCCGGTCAGCGCGGCGCGCAGGGCGATGGTCGCGGTCTCCAGGTCGCGGATCTCCCCCACCATGATGTTGTCGGGGTCCTGGCGCAGGAAGGAGCGGAGCATGCGGGCGAAGCCGTTGCCGATCACCTCGTTCACCTCGGTCTGGGTGATCCCGTCGATGCTGTATTCTATCGGGTCCTCGATGGTGAGGGTCTTGGTGCCGGGGGTGTTGAGGTGCGAGAGCAGGGCGTACAGGGTCGAGGACTTCCCCGACCCGGTCGGCCCGGTCACCAGGAAGATGCCGGTCGGCTTGTCCAGGGCCTTGCGCAGCGCCAGGACGACTTCCGGCGGATAGCCCAGCCCCTCCAGGGTGATGTTGCCGCTTTGCTTGTCCAGGATGCGGATCACCACGTCCTCGCCGTACTGGGTCGGCACCGTCGAGACCCGGAAGTCGACGCTGCGCACCTTCCCCTCCCGGGTCACCTTCATCTTGAAGCTGCTGTCCTGCGGGCGGCGCCGCTCGGCGATGTCCATGTCGCACAGGATCTTCACCTTGGAGACGATCTGCCGGCCGTGGCTGTTGATCAGCGCTCCGTCGGCGCCCAGGTCGATCCCCTGCAGGATGCCGTCCAGGCGGTAGCGCACCGTCATGCCGTTCTCCTTGGACTCCAGGTGGATGTCGCTGCAGCCGTCCCTGATGCCGGCGGCGATGATCCGCTTGGTGAGGGAGTCGACGTCGGCGCTGATGATGGCGCCGAGGTACTTGGACTTGCCGGCGTCGCGCTCCTGGTCCTCGGTGAGCTCCAGGTGCAGCTTGGCGGCCTCGGGGGCCCCGGCGATCATGAAGACCTTCTGCTGGGCCAGCAGGATGTCGCTCTCCATGGAGATGACCGGGACGATCGGCATCTTGCACCAGCTCTCCAGCTGCGCCAGCTCGTCGTGGTGTATCGGGCTCGCCATGGCGATGGTCAGCTTCTTGTCGCGGCACCTGATCGGCACGATGCGCAGGCGCTGGGCGAAGGTGGCATTGACGAACTTCGACAGCTCCGGGTCGAAGGTGATCCCCGCGAGACTCACGAACATCATGTCGTGCTGCAGCGCGATGGCGCGGGCCAGCTGTTCCTCCTCCAGGAGGTGCTGCCTGACGAGCGCCCGGCCGAGCGGGATCTTCTCCGCCTTGGCGGCGCTCAGCGCGTTCTTCAGCCGCTCCTCGTCGATCAGGTTCAGCGCGACCAGGATCTCGCCCAGCTTGCGGCGCTTGTCGTTGTGGTCCAGCACGTATTCCAGGTCCTTGCTCTTCAGGTACCCCACCTGGCAGAGCACCTGGCCGATCGGCTGCCCGGGGTTGAGCCGCTGCAGCTCCAGGGCGTGCCGGAACTGGTCCACCGTGACGAGCTTGTTGCTGATCAGTATTTCTCCGAGTCTGGTTTCGGGCATTTCTGTATCCTCTAGGTTATCCGTCTACCCTGCCGGGGCTTCAGCCGCGCGCCGGGAGGCGCACCAGGGCCTCCTGGAAAAAGGCGGGGCTGTCGCAGTGCTTCAGCCCCTCTTCCCGGCTGATGCGCCGGTCGCGGCAAAGCTGCGCCAGCATGGCGTCGAGGGGGGTGAAGTCGTCGCTCCCCTGCTGCAGCAGGCTCCTGATCTGGTGGGTCTTCCCCTCCCGGATCAGGGAGCGCACCCGCAGGCTGTTGATGAGCTTCTCGTAGGCGAGCACCTGCCCCCTGCCGTCGCGCGCCGGCACCAGCCGCTGGTCCAGCACCAAAAGCAGGCTCTCGGCCAGCTGCACCCTGATCTGGTGCTGCTGGACCGGGGGGAAGATGTCGATGATGCGCTCGATCGCCATGGTGGCGTTGCTGGAGTGCACGGTGGAGATCACCAGGTGGCCGGTGCTGGCGGCCTGGATGGCGATCGCCGCGCTTTCGGGGTCGCGGATCTCGCCGATGACGATGACGTCGGGCGCCTGCCGGAACACCCTTTTGAGCCCTTCGTGGAAGGAGTCCGTGTCCACGCCGACCTCGCGCTGGTTCACGTTGCTGAGCTTGTGCCGGTGGTGGTATTCGATCGGCTCCTCGATGGTGACGATGTTGGCCCTCTTGGTCGAGTTGATCAGGTCGATCAGGGCGGCGACGGTCATGCTCTTCCCCTGGCCGGTGGGGGCGCCGATCAGGATCAGGCCGTTGGGGCGCAGCGCGTACTCCCCGAGCCAGGGGGGAAGCCCGAGGTCGGCGAGGCTCGGGATCTTCTCGATGATGGAGCGGACCGAGAGCGCGACGGAGCCGCGCTGCAGGTACAGGTTGGCCCGGAAGCGCCCGATCCCCTCGAAGGTGCAGGAGAAGTCGAGCTCCTTGGCGCGCTCGAATTCCAGGCGCTGGCTCTCGGTCATCAGCTCGCGGGCGTACTCGGCCATCCGCTTCGTGGTGAGCACGCCGTAGGCGAGCCGGACCATCTCGCCGTTCTTCTTCAGGGACGGGGGAGCCCCCGCGGACATCAGGAGGTCGGAGCCGTGCTCGGAGAGCAGCTGCCGGCAGAGCTCCCGCAGCGACGGGAATTCCTGCCCGGGGGCCTCCTGCTGCGGGGGCGCGCCGTAGGCGGGGAGCCGGAAGGGGCGCTCGGCGAGGGCGCCGTTTTGCCTCAGGGCGCGGTGCACTCCCCTGATCTGGGCGCTCGGCGCCACGACCGGCTGGATGTTGCGCCCCAGGAGAAAGCCTAGCTCCTGGAGCGCGTTCAGGTCGCCCGGATCGGCCATCGCGAGCACGACGCAGTTCTCCTTCACCTGCAGGGGGACCACGTTGTACTGCTTCATTTTGTCCAGGGAGAGCAGCTGCAGCGCCTGGGGAGAGAGCTCCAGGGCGGAGAGGTCCAGGGCGCGGACCTGGTGCTGCTTCTGCAGGGTCTCCACCAGCTGGGCCACGCTCAGAAAACCGAGGTAGAGCAGCACCTCGCCCAGGCGCCCTCCCTTTTGTTTTTGCAGGCTCAGAGCCTGGCTCAGCTGATCGCTCGTGACGAGCCCCCCATCGCAGAGCAGTTCCCCGATTTTGGGCCGGCACGCCTCTCCATGCAATTCGCTAGTGTCTAGGTACATATCACTTACCCCGCATTACAAGCATCCAATCACTGCCATTAACCCGGGCTTACAGTACCTGCCCGGCGCGGATATCTATCAGTTCGAGTGGCGGCACCATTCCGGTGCTTATTCAAACTAGTTAATCAGTAAGTTTATTTAGCATTCTTCAATACTGCATTTGCCTGTGCAAAAAAAGTTACAGCTGCAACATTCTTGGCAGGGGGTCAGGACTGCTTGAAGTCACCAAACCTCGGCCGGCAGCAGCTTTAGAAGATCAGGTCAAGGGCCTCACCAAACTAATGAGCAATATGCATGCCGGTATTTTGGCCCATTTCCGGCGCCTGCCTCCCTGGCCGCCCCGAGAGTCAGCCCTGCGTATCGGCCTGTTTTTCTGATATAATGAACCTGAAAGGAGCCTCTTCCCGAGGCTCTGGCAAGCGGAGGGAGCAAGGAGGTACGCCATGAACGTTTTTGATTGTGCCATCAAGATAGAAGAGGAAGCGAAGCAGTACTATGAAAGGCTCGGCGCCGAGAGCAGCCTGCCGGAGATGAAGCACCTCTTCTCCCTGCTGGCAGCTTCCGAAGAGGAGCACCGCAAGACCCTCGTCAGGCTGAAAGGGAGCCTGGCGACCGACAAGGCGCAACTCGAGGCCCTGGACGGCAGCGCCTGCAGCTTCAGGCCGTTATTGACCGAGCGCGAGCTGCTGGAAGAGGCGAAGGACGACCCCGACCTCTACAAGTTCTCCATGAGGGAGGAGGAGCAGGAGATACGGTTTTTCGAGGAACTGGCCCTCAAGACCAACAACGAGGCGACGCGCTGGGGGCTGCGCCTGCTGGCGGATGAGGAGCGCCGGCACCTGAACGTCGTCGAGCATATCTACGATTTCGTCGAGACGCCCAAGACCTTCCTTGCCTGGGGCGAGTTCAGCAACCTGCGGGAACTGTAGCGGGGTCACGGCGGATACGGCTGGAGGTGTTTCCTGTTGACGGTTGGAGGCTGCTTGTTGAACCTGAAAAAGCCCGTGGCAAAGCGGGCTTTTTTTTCGCCAAAAGCCCAACCGGGCGCCGGCGGCGCCCCCTCTCCCCCGGGCTAGCGCCAGTGTATGCAGTTCACCGGACAGCTGTCGATCGCCTCCTGGATCTCGTTCTCGGGCGCGCCGTCCGGGTCATGGACCTCCGAGACACCGTCGTCGTTCAGGCGGAACACCCCGGGGACGACGCTGGCGCAGAGTCCGCACCCTATGCAGGCATCCTGGTCGACGTACACCTCTCGTGCCATAACTTTGCTCCTCCTTTGGTCCTTCGGTTAGCCACGGCAGCCGGTCGCTCCCCACGGGGCACCCCGGAAGGGATGGTGCGCGGGAGGGTTGCGGGAACCGTCCCAAGCATACCTGACAAACGGGAAAAGTCGACCGGTGAAAAATGCGCGGGGTGCCGGTTCCGGCCTGGCTCCCCGCCCCTGAGCCAGGGGAGCGGGAAGGGGGCGTGTTGAGGTGGCGTCGGCTGACTGCGGACCTTGGGTGGATTATTTCGCCTTGAAACTCATGCAGTCGGGGTGTGTCTGGTGCTTTCCGACCGTGATGCTGGCCGCCGTGCATTCGAAGGCCTTGTTCGACACGCAGTTTTGCACCTTGCAGGCGCCTACGCCGGCCTGGACGTCGGGGATGCCGCCTTTCTGGCTGTTGTGCAGGTAGGTGTCGCAGCTGGGGCAAGCTTCCCCGGGGCCGCCCACCGTGATGGCCAGGGTGTGGCAGGCGTTATGCTTGTTGTAGGTACAGTCGGTCACGTTGCACGAAGCGATCTTCACCATTTGCTTCTCCATTATCAATCTCCTTTTAGCCGCCCCCTTCACGCATAAGAAATTTTTAACACTACCCGCCCAATAGTCAAGACGCCGATGCGCGGGGACGAGGATGAGGGGAGGGAGAACCGGAGGCCGGGGGGGGGGGTGAAGTAGGCTACGGAGTCCTCAATGGCGCCCTCCCCCTCACCCCGACCCTCACCCGCATGGGGGGAGGGAGGTCTGGGGGCTTGCGGCCCGGAGCCCTTTGCTTTACACTGTGGCGGCCCGGAAAACCTCCCACTCCCCCCCGCTGGTGAGGGCCGGGGTGAGGGGGAGGCGCCATCGAGGACCCCGTTGGCACGATGAGCTGGAGCGTACCGCACCTTTTGAGCACGAATACCCCGGAGCCACGATGCCGAAGGAACTCACCCACTGGATGCTGGCCGAAAGGGCCCTGGAGGCGCTCCCCAGCGGCAGCCGGATCGCCGCGCTGATCGGCCGGCAGCGGGAAGCCTACCTGGGCGGAGCGGTGCTGCCGGACACGCTGGCCCACCTGCTGCGCGGCCCCCACCACCCGGCGGCGCGGCGTCTGAGCCGGCGCTTCCACGACGCCCCGGGGAACAGCTACCAGCCGCTCATCGGCGCCGAGGCGCGCTTCCCGGAGGGGCTTCCCGAGCCTCTTCTGGCCTGCTTTCTCGGCGTCATCAGCCACCTGGAAGCGGACGTCGCGCTGCACCCCTTCGTCTATGCCGCCTCCGGGAGCGCCGGCATCGGGGAGCACTACCGGCTGGAAACCGCCATCGACGTCAAGCTGCTGGCGCAGGGGCGCGGGCCGACGCCCCGCAGGCTGGAGGGTCTGCTGGGCGCCCCCACCAGGGAGCTGCTGGTGAGCGCCGCGGGCCTCCTGTTCGACCCGGACGGGGAGCTGCCGCGCCAGGCCCTGGAGCGCTCACTGACGCTGCACTGCCGATTCCAGTCCCTGTACGACCGGACCTTCTGGAAGCTTGCGGTGCGGCTGCTCGCCAGGCTGTGCGGCTCTCCCTTCCGGGAGCAGCGCCACCTCTTTTATCCGTTGAGAAAAGGAATCTGCCAGGCGGGGATGCTTGAGGCGGGTGAGCACGGCGGCTGGCGCCACCCGGAGACCGGGGAGCTGGAAAGCGCCACGCTGGACGGGCTGGTGCGGCTGGCGGTGGAGCGGACCGTGGCGGTCTTTCTGCGCATCGAGGCGGCGGGAACCCTGGGCGCCGCGCTGGCCTCCCCGCCCGGCGCGAACCTGCTCACCGGCCTGCCCGGCGTTAAAAAGGACCCTGCTTCAGCATGATGCGCGATGAGCCGTTCAGCTAATGAACATCATTTTTTCGACCGGTTTTCCTGCCGGGCGCCCGTCGAAGTTCACGGCCCAAACGAGCAGGCGCGCCTTTCGTTCATCTAATGAACAAGGCGGCGAGCCCCGTAATTCCCATTAACCGCAACCGCCGCCGCTGAAACCGGGGATATTTTTCCCCCGGAACCACTCGTTGATGAGCCCCGTCGCGCACCCCACTCCCGAGTCCACCCGCAGCGCCGCCGCCGGGCAGTTGCCGGCGCAGGCGCCGCATTCCATGCAGGCGTCCTTGTCCGCCAGGCTGGCAAGCCTCTCCCTGAGCGCGAAAACCTGGTGCGGGCAGACCTCCAGGCACCTGCCGCAGCCGATGCAGCGGGACTGGTCCAGCTCCAGGGTCGCCACCCCTGCCAGGTATCTGAAGCCTTTCATCGGATCGTCTCCCTCATCTAAAGTAGCCTCCCCGCTAGGAGCAGGACCAGGCTGGCCAGCAGGGCGCTCCCCATGACCGGAAGTGCGAGGCGCATCTCCTTTTGCACCCCGGAGCGGGAGGTGTAGGTGCTGCAGCCGGTGAAGTTGAGCGTGTAAAAGGAACTGACGGCCGGCAGCGTCAGGAAGCAGGCGAGCGTCGCCGGCAGGCTCCAGTGCGCGCCCCCCGCCAGGGCGTAGAAGCCGGCGCTGAAGGCGCCCCCCGCCACGGCCCCCTTGACGGCGAAGCTGCGCCCGGGGAGGAGGGGAAGCAGCACGGGCGCCAGCGCGATGCCGGTGCAGACCGCGCCCAGGTAGCCGGCGAGGGCGCTGAGCGCCGCAGCTTCGCCGTAGAGCAGGGCCGCGGCCAGGTACAGGGCGCCCCCCGCCAGGGAGACCGTTTTGAGCACCAGGACGACCTCGACCGGCACCAGGACCAGGCGCTCGTACAGGGTGAAGCTCAGCCGGCGCATGGCCGGCGTCGCCACCGCGCCGCCGTCCAGGTAGGCGGGGAGGTCCTCCGCCCGGATCGGGCCGTAGGCGACCGCAAAGCCGGAGCGCCGCTGCACCTCGTGCGCGGCGACGCCGGGCGCGCCGAGCATCGGGAGGATCAGCCGCCGGTGCGTCACCACCCGGGAAAGCCCGCTGCCCTTGATCCTGGCCACCAGCTCGGCGGTGCCGAAGCTCCCCTTCCCCGCCGCGCACCAGACGTTGATCCCATAGGTCTCCAGCACCAGGAGCCAGACGCTCCGGCCGGCGAGCGCCCGGCGCACCAGGTCGTAGCTCATCTTGTAGTTGGCGGTCACCAGGACCGCTGCCTCGGGGCCCGGCTCGCCGACCGCGTAGAGGCCGGGCGGGACCAGGTAGTTCATCCGGTTGATCCCCCAGCGGGCCTTCCAGGCGCCCAGATGGTCGGCTGCGCCCAGGGCCGTGCTCACCTGCGGCACCCGGCCGGCGGCCGGCGGCCGTGGCCAGCCAGCGCTGGAAACCGGGCACCTTTTCATCGATGGCTCCGCCGCCGGCGGAGGTGCGCGGCCCTCAGCAGGGGGGCGCGTCGGGATCGGCGTCGGCTCCGGGGCCGCAGCCGGCCGGCGCGGGCTTCGGCTTGGCCAGTTCGATCTTCTTGAATTGCCGGGTCTTCATCGCTCTCTCCCCTTGGTGCTGGCTTTGGACGGCTGTTACCGGGGCTCCGGCGCGAAGTAGCGGCGCTGCAGCCAGAAGGATACCTGCACCAGGCCGATCATCACCGGCACCTCAACCAGCGGGCCGATCACCGCGGCGAAGGCGGCGCCCGAGTTGATCCCGAAGACGGCGATCGCCACGGCAATGGCGAGCTCGAAGTTGTTGCTGGCCGCCGTGAAGGCGAGCGTCGCGCTCTTCGAGTAGTCGGCTCCCAGCCGCTTCCCCATCCAGAAGGATACCAGGAACATGACCACGAAGTAGATCAGCAGCGGCACGGCGATGCGCAGCACGTCGAGCGGGATGGCGACGATCAGCTTCCCCTTGAGGCTGAACATGACGACGATGGTGAACAGCAGGGCGACCAGGGTGATCGGTCCGATCCTCGGCACGAACTCCCGGTGGTAGCGCTCCTTCCCCATGACCCTGACGCCGGCGAGCCTGGTGAGGGCGCCGGCCAGGCAGGGGATGCCGAGGTAGATGAAGACGCTGCGGGCGATCTGGGAGATGCTCACCTCGACGACGCTCCCCGAATATCCGAAGAGCGGCGGCAGCACGGTGATGAAGAGCCAGGCGTACACGCTGTAAAAGAGCACCTGGAAGACGCTGTTGAACGCCACCAGCCCCGCGGCGTACTCGGTGCTCCCCTTGGCGAGGTCGTTCCAGACGATCACCATGGCGATGCAGCGGGCCAGCCCGATCATGATGAGCCCCACCAGGTATTCCGGGCGGTCCCCCAGGAAGGCGAGCGCCAGGGCGAACATCAGCACCGGTCCGATCACCCAGTTCTGCAATAGCGACACGCCGAGGATCTTCCTGTTCCGGAACACCTCCGGCATCTCCTCGTACCTCACCTTGGCGAAGGGGGGATACATCATGAGGATCAGGCCGCAGGCGATCGGGAGGTTGGTGGTGCCGACCTGGAAGCGGTTCACGAACGCCTCGGCTCCCGGGACGCAGTAGCCCAGCCCCACCCCCAGCGCCATCGCGGCGAAGATCCAGGCGGTGAGCCAGCGGTCCAGGAAGGAGAGTTTGCCCAGTACCGCTTCGCTCATGAGCTGAACCCCTCCAGATAGGCGCGAAGCCGCGTCCTGATCTCGTCGCGCACCCGCCTGAAGTCGGCCAGCTGCTCCTCGGGGCCGCCGCTCCCCTGGGAGGGGTCGTCGAAGCCGAGGTGCACCCGGCGCACGCCGCCGAAAAAGAGCGGGCACTGCTCGTTGGCCGAGCCGCACAGGGTGATGACGTGGTCGAAGCTCTCCCCGGCGAACTGGTCCAGGGTCTTGGAGTAGTGGCCCGACAGGTCGATGCCGATCTCGGCCAGCACCCTGGCCGCGGTCGGGTTCACCCCCGTCGCCACGGTCCCGGCGGAAAAGGCCTGGAAACGGTCCCCCAGGTCGTGGTTCACGATCCCCTCCGCCATCTGGGAGCGGCAGGAGTTGTGGGTGCACAGCAGCAGCACTTTTTGTTTCACGCGTGCCTCCCGTGGCGAAAATATCCGAAAAACCGGATGGATGCAGGGCAAAAAAAATCAGGCGCAGCCGCACCCCTCGCCGAGGCTCCGCAGCCTCGCCAGGTCGTCCCGGGCGGCGTCGGTGGCGAGCAGGAAATTGCGCAGCACCGGGACGATGAACTGCTGGATCGGCGCCAGCGAGCGCTGGATCGAGTAATAGATCCAGACCCCCTCGCGGCGGTCCTTGAGCCAGCCGGCATTCTTGAGCAGGGAGAGCTGTCGCGACACGGTCGACTGCGGCAGCTGCAGCACCGCGACCAGGTCGCAGACGCAGAGCTCGTCCTCCTCGAGAAGCAGGGCCACGATGCGCAGGCGCGTGGCGTCGTCCAGTGACTGGAACATGAGTGCGATGTTTTCCATGGAGGGGACTATATCCACAATTATGGATACAGTCAAGAGGGAACTGCTCGGCTCATTGTGCCAGGTACAACGAGTCCCGTTTTGCAAAGGGGGGTGCAGGCAGACAGGTCTTTACAGCATGCTCCCCCTCCCTTGACGGGAGGGGGGCGGGGGAAACCGCCGACGGAGTCCTCAAGGGCGCCTTCCCCCTCACCACGACCCTCCCCCGCCAGGGGGAGGGAGGTTTTTGCTCCGTCCGGCAATGCCGGTCAGGTTCAAGGTGAAGGGAGAGGGGCTCGACCCGCCGGACCTGAGGGAAGGGTCTCAGCCGGGGTCCGGGGTCAGTGCTGGTAGAACTCTTCCGTCTCCAGACGGTGCACCTTCATCAGGTTGGTCGTGCCGGGCGAGGAGAGCGGACTTCCCATGGTGATGACCACCACGTCCCCCTGCTTGAGCCTCCCCTTTTCCAGGACGGTCCGCTCCACCGACCGGATCTGCGTCTCGGTGTCTCCCTCGATGACGACCCGCAGGGAATGGACCCCGGCGAAGAGGGTCAGCATGCGGCGCACCTTGCGCGACGGGGTGACCGCGTAGATCGGGAGCGCGGGACGGTACTTGGAGACCAGGGCGGCCGTGGAGCCGGTCTGGGTGAAGGCGAGGATGGCCGCGGCCCCCACCCCTTCCGCTACCCGGCAGGCTGCCTGCCCGATCACCTCCGCCAGACAGGGCGACCCCTCCAGTTCGTGGATTTCGTGGAAGACCTGGCTCTTCAGGTGCGGGTCGCCTTCCACGTCGCGCGCCACCTGCACCATCATGGTGACCGCCTCGATGGGATATTTCCCGGAGGCGGTCTCGGCTGAGAGCATGATGGCGTCGGTGCCGTCCAGGATGGCGTTCGCCACGTCGGAGACCTCCGCCCTGGTGGGGCGCGGGTTGAGCACCATGCTCTCCAGCATCTGGGTCGCGGTGATGACCGGCTTACCCGCCAGGTTGCAGGAGCGGATGATGCGCTTCTGGATCAGGGGCACCTTCTCCGGGTTGATCTCCACGCCGAGGTCGCCGCGGGCCACCATGATGCCGTCTGAGACCTCCAGGATGGCGTCGAAATTGGTGACCGCCTCGGGCTTCTCGATCTTCGCTATGACGCGCAGGTCGGACTGGTGCCCCTTCAGGATATCCTTGAGCTCCTGGACGTCCGAGGCCTGCCGGACGAAGGAGAGGGCCACGTAATCGAGTTCTTCGAGGATGCAGAACTGCAGGTCCTCCCGGTCCTTCTCGGTCAGGGCCGGGGCGGAGACCTTGGCGCCGGGGAGGTTGATCCCCTTGCGGTCCTTGAGCAGCCCCCCGCTCACCACCGTGCAGCGCACGTCCGGCCCGGTCACACCGAGCACCCTGAGCTCCATCAGGCCGTCGTCGAGCAGGATCCGGTCGCCCGGCACCACGTCGCCCGGGAGCCCCTGGTAGATGGTCGGGATGGTCTCCCCGCTCCCCAAAAGTTCGCGGGTCGTGATGGTGACCTCGCTGCCGGCCACCAGCTCCAGGGAGCCTCCCTGCATCTTTCCGGTGCGGATCTTGGGCCCCTGCAGGTCCCCCAGGATGGCGACGGCGCGCTCGCGGCGCTGGGAGAGTTCCCGGATGGTGCGGATGATGACCGACTTGGCGGCCTGCTCGCCGTGTGAGAAGTTGAGGCGGAACACGTCGACCCCCGCTTCCATGAGGGCGTTGAGCTTTTCTTCGGAATCGCAGGCGGGGCCCACGGTGGCAACGATCTTGGTGCGACGCAGCATATACTCTCCTTATTAATCTGGCGTGCAGCGCACCAGCCCGGCTGTCCGGTCTGGCGCTGCGGCTCGCCTCCCCGAGCGGGGAGCCGTTAGCCTCGGCTGTAAGGTTAACGAGGGGTAAGAGAAAAAGCAACCGTAAACGACACGCGTCGTGCCGCCAAGGGGAAAAGCAGGGGTATTTTCGGTTATTCCGTCGGGGGCCCGACCGCTGCCCTGCCTCGTGCAGCCCTTGCCCCGTGCGCCAGCGGGGCTATTCCAGATCCGGTTGCTGCGCCATTTCCTCGACTTCCTGCCGCACCGCCTGCAGTACCTGCTGATACGGGGTGATGCTGCCGCCGTTTTGCTTCAGGAACTGCTGCGCCTGTTCCCCATCGGCAAAAGCCCACTTCGCCGGGGAGGTCATCACCCCGCGCTCCTTGCCGCCGACGACCCAGACCGCGCTCCTGGCATCGATCAGCCGGGTGCTGCTGTAATCGGCGACCTGAAGCTGCGCGACCTTTTTGGCGGCGGACTTCCTGATCTCCTCGACCGCGCAGTGGATGCTGCAGGTGCCAACCGTGCTGCCGTCGGTGTAGCTCACGACCGCGCGGCTGCGGGCGAAGACGCCGCGGTCCATGCCGCAGCTGACGCACTTTCCGGGCCCCTCGACGCTGTCGGCAGCGCTGACGAGAGCTGCGATCAGGAAGCAGCTGACGGCTACCAGCAGGATTTTTAGCACGGTTCCCCCCGATGCATCTTGCCACGCCGGAGCGTGGGCTCTGACCGCGAGGGCCGATACCCGCCTGGTTGACGCGATCATTTCCGGCCGGCAGGACGCTCCTGCGGGTTTGCCGCCTCTCCCCCGGCTCACCTTGCGGGTCTGGTGCCGGAGCCCCCTCGCAGCTCCCGGCGTGGGATCTCCCGGCGTCAGCTCTCGAAGGCCCGGCCGTCCCGCATCTCGATCTGCCTGCCGCCCAACCGGGAGAGGGCCGGGTTGTGCGTCACCATGACGATGGTGAGCCCCTTCTGGTTCAGCTCCTGCAGGACCTCGCCGATCTCGCCGGCCCGCTTGGTGTCCAGGTTCCCGGTCGGCTCGTCGGCGAGCAGGATCTCCGGGCGGTTCACCAGCGCCCGGGCGATCGCCACCCGCTGCATCTCGCCGCCGGAGATCTGCCCGGGGAGGTGGTTCAAGCGGTGCCCCATGCCGAGCGTCTTCAAGAGGCGCTCCACCTCCGCCTCCCCCTCGACACCGGGCTTGCGGTAGAAGGCGAGCGGCAGCGCCACGTTCTCCTGGACGGTCAGGGTCGGTATCAGGTAGAAGTTCTGGAAGATGTAGCCGAAGACCTCGCGCCGGACCCGGGTGAGCTCCCGCTCCCCGAGCGGCTTGCCGGAGCCGAAGATGCTTTTCCCGGCCAGCTCCAGCTGCCCCGAGGTCGGGTTGTCCAGGCAGCCCAGCAGGTTGATCAGGGTGGTCTTCCCCGACCCCGAGGTCCCCATGAAGGAGACGAACTCGCCGCGCCGGATCGCGATGGAGACGCCGTCGAGGGCCTGGATCTCTTCGGAGCCCCGGCGGTAGGTCCTGGTCAGGTCGCGCGCCTGCAGCGACCAGCCGTTGTCGTCAGTCATGGTCACTCCCCCCTGATCGATTCGAGCGGACGGATGCGCCCCGCCTTCCAGGCCGGATAGAGCCCGCTCAAAAGCCCCACCGACACGATGATGGCAAGCGTCAGCAGGGAGAGCCGCAGGTCGATGGCCACCAGCCCGCCGCTCGGGGCGTAGGGGAGTATGGAGCGCGCCAAGAGGTCGGTGACCCGGGCGAAGGCCAGGGCGAACCCGATCCCCGCCAGGCCCCCCAGCGAGCAGAGGATCAGGGTCTCGGTCCAGACCAGCCGGAAGACGTCGCCGGGCATGGCCCCCATGGTCTTCAGGATGCCGATCTCCTGCTTGCGCTCCAGCACCGACATGAGGACCGTGTTCACCACCCCGACCATGGCGATCAGCACCGCGACGATCGCGATGGAGAGCACCATGACCCGGGCGGTCGCGATCAGCTTCATGACGGTCTGCTTGACCTGGCTGAAGCTGACCACCTGCACGTCCTTCAGCTGGTACAGGGTGTTCTCCAGCTTGTCCAGGTCGGCATCCTTCTTGACCTTGATGCCGATGGTGGTGATCTGGTCGGTCTGCGCGATGCGCTGCAGGGTCTTGAGCGGGACGTAGGTGGTGCCGTCGTCCTGGCTACCGGTCCGCTCCAGGATCCCCACCACCTTGAGCTGGACGTTCTTCTCGGGGACCATGGTCAGGTCCCCCACCTCGCGCTGCTCCAGCTCGGCGGCCTCGTACCCCATGACGACCTCGTTGGCCGCGTTGTCATGAAACCACCCCCCCTTCTTGAAGCGCAGGAACGGCTTCATGGCGGGGTAGCTGGCGGCGTCCACGCCGTAGAACCCGGCGATGCCGCCGCTCTCCCCCTTGTTGGGGTCGAAGAAGGCCTGCATCAGGATCGGGGTCACCCGGTCCACGCCGGGCTGCCGGGTGACGTCGTTCACCATGGACTGGTCCATGTAGCGCAGCCCCTTGCCCCCCTGGAGCATCAGGGTCGCCGCCTCGTAGGGGCACCCCTTCGCCATCACCATGAGCTGATACCCCATGTTGTCGATGTCGCGGTTCAGGGCGGCCTCGTAGCCGCGGTTGAACCCGAAGAGGCTCACCAGCACCCAGGTGGAGAGCAGGATCCCCACCAGGGTGAGCAGGGTGCGCACCTTCTTGCGCAGCAGGTTCTTGTAGGCGATCTGGAAAGGAGTGATCATGGCTTGGCGCGCTCCGGCGCGAAGACGAATTCATCCATGAGGACCAGGTTCTTCTTGAGGCCGCGCAGGATGCCGTAGAAATCGGTCTCCAGCTCCGGCGAGGGGTTGGCAATCTCCGCGATCCTCCCGGTCCCCTTGGCGCGCACCGGGTCGTAGGAGTCGAAATCCCTGAGCGTCACCCCTTCGAACTTCCTGGCGAACCTGGCCTCCCGGAATTTGCTGGCGGCGGAGCCGGTGATTTTCTGCAGGTAGAAGGTCTTGACCCGGCCGGTGAGGTCCTGGGCCACGAAGACCTGGATGCCGCCGAACTGCCCCTTCTGGTTCACGCCGTGGATGTAGCCGATCTTCTTCTGGTCGCGGTAGACCTCGTAGAGCGTGTAGGGGACGTCGATCGGCGCGTAGAGCGGGAGGTACTGGACACCCAGGCGGCCTTCTATCCTCTTCAAGAGGGGGACGCCGCCGCGTTTCTGGATGGAGAGGTACACGGTCTTGTAGCTGGTCGACTCCGGAAAGAGCCTTGGCACGTCGTGCTCCGCGTTGTTCAGGTCGCACCCGACCGCGGCGAGCGCCGGGGAGGCCAGCGCGACCAGCGCCAGCAGGAAAAACATCGATATCAGATGACGCATGGCAACCTCATGGCCCTGTGCTGCGTTTCAACGTCGCGCCCTGCCCCGCCTCGGGGGAGAGCCCATTCATTGCGCGATCCAGCCGCTTTTCTTTACCAGCACGGGCGACTCGCCGTGGGAGAGCTGGACGACGAAGCACCCCCTGGAGGCGTAGCGCTGGCCGGTGCCAAAGCTCACCCTGCCGTAGAGCGGATGCTGTTGATCCGTCATCATCCCCGCCACGTCGAGCAGGTTGTCCCGGTAGTAATTACCCCTCAGATCCATCAAAAGGTTCAGCAACAGCTGGGTCAGCACGTTGGTCTGGGCCGTTATCTGCAGCAGTTCGCCCCGCACCGGTTCCCCCCCCCTTTTCAGCGTTTTCTGGGTGTCCTCCTGGATGGCCAGCTTCGCCATGCCCGCCGGGGTGACCTTGGAGGAGAAGACGAAGGGATAGGTCAGCAAGGCCAGGTCGCGCAGCGGTTCTCCCAGCGTCCAGACCCGCTCCCCGAGGTAGCGCGCCGAGAGGAAAATGGTGTCGGGCCGGTCCCTGCGCTTTCCCAGCGTCTCCAGCCCCGGCAGGCAGCCGGCGTCGTCCCACACCAGCAGGACCGCAGGTCGCTTCCCGGCGAGCGCCCCCTCAAGGAGACCCTGATCCAGGACCCTTCCCGGCGGCAGCGCCACGGTCAGCACAGGCTTCCGCCCGAGGTCCCGCCAGGCCTGCCGGAATCCGGCCGCGAGCGCTTCCCCCTCGGGGGTCGAGCGCACCACCTGGAGCACCGGGCCGCCCTGGAGCAACTCGTCCCGGCTGCTCAGGTAGCGCGCGGCGACGTCCCCTTCCTGGTAGTACCCTTTCGACTGGTACAGCGTGTACCAGTCGCTGTCGGAAATCACCGGGAGATCGGTGGCGGGAAACAGGCAGGGAATCTGGTTCTCCTCGCAGAACCGGTGCACCGGCTGCCAGGAACCGCTGACCATCCCCCCCACCAGCGCGAAAACCGGCTCCTTGCGGTTGTACTCCTCCAGCTGGGCGCGCCAGGTCTCCGGAGCACCTTTGAGCGTCCAGCGCGCCAGAGAAAAGGACTTGATAGAGAGCTCCCGCGACCCCAGCATGTTTTCCGCCATCATGCGGGATCTCACACCGCTGCGCGGGTTGTTGAAACTCCGGACCTGGCTGTTCTTCAGGTCGAAGAAGCTCGTTAGCGACGAGAGCATGGCGTCCCGTCTCGCCGCGGGTACCCCCTCGGAGACCACGGTGGCGAAGCGGATCTCGGTGTCGCCGACGCCGGGCGAAAACTGCGACGACAGGGTCCTGAGATAGGCGGCCAGGAGCTTCGCGTCCTTGGCGTCCAAAAGGTAGCGCGGCATGGCGTCGCTCAAGAGCCGTCCGTTGGGGTCCCTGCCGCCCCGCAGCGCCTCGGCCAGGGTCTCGTCCGTGTATCCCGGTCGCAGCGGGGGTTGCGAGGCCTGTGCGCTCTGCTCGACCCCCCGGTAGGTTCTCAGCAGCGGCCGGAACAGTTTCGGGCCGCTGATGGCCGGGGTGTAGACCCCTTCGTCGAATGCCCCGAGCCCGCTGCGCAGGTGGCAGCTCGCGCAGCTGAAGGTCAATCCGGGAGCCGCCTGCTCCCCCTTGAGCGTGGAGCGCAGCTGCTCTCCCGACGGCAGGATCCCCTCGCGGTAGATCCGCTCCCCCTGGCGCAGCTCCAGCGCGGTCGCGCCGTAGGCGGGAGTTGCGGCGAACCTGGCCGGGCCGGTGAGCAGGGCGAGGACTCCCAGGCAGAAAAGCGCGATCAGCCCGGGTCTGCGGCCGTTTCCCTTGCGGTGCATCATGAGAACCCTCCAGGGTCGCCCGCCAAAAAGCGCAGCGACCGATAGCTAAAGGTCGAACAGGTAGCGGCCGCGCAGCAGGGTCGCTCCATCCTTTATGAAGGTGAAGCTGATCTCCCAGTCGCCCGGCATGACCAGGCGCACCGGAAGCAGGTACACCCCCTTGGCCGACAGGGCGAAACTCTGGTCCCCCGAGCTGTGAGCGCCCCTCATGGATGGCATGTCGGCGTCCCCCTTGACGACGAATGAGGTGTCGCGAACGCCGTCCAGGGTAAAGATCTCCACCCGCATGATGGCCGTTCCCAGCTTGGGCGTCTTGGCGAAGGCGTAGGTGAAGTAGTGCTTGGGACCCAGCGGTATTTTCGCACCGGATTTGGGCAGAATCTGGTAGTCGCGCTTCGCTGCGGGGGTAGCTGCGGAAAGGAGTGCTGGAAGAGACAGACAGCACAGGAACACCGAGAGCATAACGATCGGTAAAAACTTCCTCATAGACCTCTCTCTTTTGTCGTGAACCTTGATTTGGCTGGGCTCAGGAACAGCGACACTGACATACGATATGGGAACTTGAGCAAGGTATATACAGCTAATGCACCGAATGTCAAGCATGCTGATCCGCGTATCCAGTGGTGGCCGCCTCGCCGGGATCGATTTAGTTTGCGGAAAATTCGGGGCATAACGGCGGGTTCACGCCCTGAGACCTCGCACCCACTCCCGTTGCTGCCGCCCGGGGAGATGCCCCCCCGGGACGCACACCAGCGGCGGCAACCCTGTCGCTGGCGCGCAAGGCGCCACCCGCCACGCCGGGCGCAAAAAAAGGGGGAGGGAGAAAATCTCTCCCTCCCCCAAGGCCCGCCTAAAGCCTTACGGAGTGTGTATCGAGATGGCGTTGGACCATCCCGAGGTGCCCAGCGGGTTGACCGCGCGGACCTGATAGTAGTAGGTCGTGGCGCGCGCTACCGTCTGGACGGTTGAAGTGGTGTTGGCTGCGATGTTGTTGGTGGTGCTGACGCCGGTGGTGAAGGCCGCGTTGGTGGCGCGCTGCACCGTGTAGGTGGTCTCGTTGGCAACGTCGACCCAGGTCACGGTGACGTTGGCGTTGTTCCCCGAGACCACGGCCGTCACGCTCGCCAGGGTGGGTGCCACCGGCGCGCTGAAGAGCACGGTTACCGTGGCGCTGGGAGTCGAGGCCCCGGCCGCGTTGACTGCCGTTACATAGTAGGCGTAGCTGTTGCCGGCTACGACAGTGGTATCGCTAAAGGTTACCGTGCCGCCCGTTGAAGTGCCCTGGGCCGGGGTGCGGGCAACCGTGGTGGCGGAAGCGGGGCCGCCGTTGGTCGAGCGCCAGACGGAGAAGCTGGTCTCGTTGTTGGAATTGTCGGTCCAGGTCAGGTTGATCTGGGTCGCCGAGGCAATGACCGCCGTCAGGTTGCTGGGAGCAGCCGGAACGCCGATCGTGATGACGAACGCCTTCGTCGCGCTGGTGCCGTTGGGCGAGGCGACCTTGACGGTGAAGCTGAAGGTACCGTTCGCGTTCGGGGTGCCGCTGATGACGCCGGTCGACGCGTTCAGGGTGAGGGGCGTCGGCAGGGCGCCGGCGCTTATGGACCAGACGTACGGCGTGGTGCCGCCCGTCGCCGCCACGGTACGGTTGTACGCGACGCCGACCGACCCGCCGGGCAGCGATGCGGTGGTGATGCTGACCGGTGTAACGACCGTGATGCTCAGCGCTTTGGTGGCTGCGATGCCGTTAGTAGCGGTAGCGGTCACGCCGAAGTTGTAGGTCCCGGCCGTGGTCGGCGTGCCGGCGATGACGCCGGTGACGGGGTTAAGGGTGAGCGGCGCCGGAAGGGTGCCGGAGGAGAGCGCCCAGGTATAGGGACCGACGGCGCCCGTCGCCGCCAGGGCCTGGTTGTAGGCGGTGCCGGTAATCCCGTTGGGAAGCGGCGTCGCCGTCGTGATGACGACCTGCGTCGAGGTGGACTGGGCGAGCGACGCAGCGAGGTAGTTGGTCGTCGCCGGCCAGTTCGCCTGGAGGTTGCAGACGCCCGAACCGCTGGCCATGGTGATCGGGGCCGTGGCGGGACTGGTTCCCGTTACGGCGCCGACCGAGCAGACGGCATTGCCAAGGATGCTCGGCGCAACCCCGGCGCTGCTGGTGGCGGTCACGGTGAAGCCCCCCGGGAACGGTGCGCTGACCGGGGCGCCGGTGAAGGTCACCGCGGGGACGGCGAGCGCCGCAGCGGTGGTCTGGGTCAGCTGGGCGGAGGTGTAGGAGGGGTCTGCTGCCCAGCTTGCGGTGAGGGTGCAGGTGCCCGTGCCGCTGATCATGCTGATCGTGGCTACCGTGCTCGCCGCGTTGCCGCTGGTAGAGACGACGGAGCAGATCCCTGCAGTCCCCGTGATGACCGGGACGCTGCTGGAGTTGGTGGTTGCCGTCACGTTGAAGCTGGTGCCGAACGCCGCGCTGGGCGGCGCGCCGGTGAAGGTCACCGTAGGCGGTATCAGTATGGCGACCGGAAGGGCGGTGACGTACGGGGAGGAAACCGCGACGGTCTGGAATTGCGCCGTCAGCGGCGACTTGACGGCGAAGTCGTCGGTGGCCTGCAACCGGTAGTAATAGGTGTGACCGACAACGACCGTAGGATCGAGCAGGGTTACCGTCTGGCCGTACCCCGAGGTGCTGAACCCCGTCGTGTTGGCCGAGGTGGCGTTGACCGTGAAGGGGGTCAGAGCCGGACTGTTGAAGGTGGGTACGGTGTCCCTTTGCACGGTATACTCGGTCTCGCTGGCCGAGGTGTCCGACCAGGAGAGCAGGACGCCGCTGGCCGTGGAAACGGCGGCCAGGTTGGTCGGTGCGTTCGGCGGCACCTGGTAGATCATGGGCCGCATCATGTCGTTTTCTTCGTGGCCCAGGATGTGGCAGTGCCATACGTATTCCCAGCCGAAGTTGACCAGCTGGTTGGTCTGGCCGTTGGCCAGCGCGTTGCCGGTCAGCGGGTCGATGCCGGACATGGCCATATCCGGGGAAGTGCCTGCCGGCTTGGTGGTATCCTGGAGCCGGACGCTGTCCGGGAGCGGGAACGGGAGTGTCGGGGTGATCGGCTTGATCGCCAGGAGGATGTTCTCCAGCGGGTTCATCCGGACCGTGTCCTTCCACCCCAGTTCGTTCTGATCGATCGGGCGCACCGTGCCGTCCCAGCCGATCCGGTTGATCACCTGCACGTTGAACAGGTGGAAGTGAACGAAATGGGTGTCCACGCCGTTATGGTAGAGGTACCAAAGCTGCGGTGTGTCTTTCTGGACGATCTCGGTGGCCCAGTCGGTGTAGCCGAACGGAAGCGTCGTCTGGTTGTTGAAGGTGGTGAACGGAATCTCCGTCCCCATGGTCGCGTTCATTCGGCCATAGTCGAGCGTGAAGAGCTCCTGGATCGCCTTCAGCTCGAAGGGAACCCTTGCCGCCATGATGGCCGTGGCGCTGGCGCCGCTGCCGCAGGCGGGTTGTGCGGCGCCGCCGCAGGCGGGAATCAAGACGGTGCCGCCCACGCCGTAATCGGTGAGGACGACGTTGGGGACGCTGGCACCGTAGCCGGCGCCGACGTTGGTCACGTTGATGCCGAGAATGGCTCCGTGGGCGCCGATTTTCGGGGTTGCCAGGGCCGTGACGCAGGTCCCCGGCGCTGGCGTGCAGGCAGGCGGGTCAATGGCGACGGTCGTGGCCGAGGAGTACCCCGACCCGTTGGCGGTGATGGCGACCTGCGCCACGATCGAGGTGCCCGGCGTCGGGCCGGTCGGCTTGAAGGTGAGGTCGGTTGCCTGGAAGTTCTGCACGTAGTTGGTGGTCGCCGAGTGCCCGGAACCTGCCGGGTAGGCCGGCTCGGGAACGACCACGGTGGGCTGGGTCGCCGCGAAGAGGGCAGGGAGCCCGGTGGGGGCGGCCAGGGGGGCGACCTTGAAGGCCGGTTGCCCGGAGCCGCTGCCACCCACCACGATCTTCATGACCGTGCGGGTGTTGGGGCCGTATCCCGGCAGCGTCGTCGGGGCGCCGCCCGTGGAGCTCTCGTCCGGTGCGCCGGTGAAGTAGTCGAGGCGCATGTCGAAGGCCGGCGCCGGCGCCGGTGCGTCGTTGTAGAGGATCAGGGTCTTGTTGGCGAACCTGGTGAAGTCGATGACGACGTCCGCCCGCTCCGCCGGTCCGATCCAGAGGCCATGGGTGGAGATGTTGGTGATGGTGACGCTTCTGGTGTTCTCTTCATAGTTGGCAGGGGTGGAGGGGATCACCACCGGCGCGGGGAGCAGCCCCCCTTCGGTGGCGATCTGGACTATAGCCGGTCCTGCCTGGCGCGGGTCGGGTACGCCGCCGTCCCGCCCGTCGTCCGGCCACTGGAACTGCTTGATGGGGATGCCCGCGGATTGGCCGTAGTTCGGCCAGCAGGTCCCCAGCAGGCCGGTGCCGTTGATCGGCTCGCCGGTGGCGTCCAGGATGGCGCTGGTAAGGCCGATACCGAGGCCCGGCTGGGTCGGCTGGTTGATTCTCGTGCAGAGCGGCATCCCGTTCAAAGGCGGCGGGGCGGCCGGCAGCATCGCCACTTCGGTCCCGGTGGCGTCGGCTACGTAGAGCTGCAGGTTCCAGGAGCGGTCGTTGCCGGCGCTCAGGATCTGGAAGCGGTAGGCCTCAGGGTTAACGGTCAGGACCGGATAGGCCTTGCCGTTGACCAGCGGGGTGTCCATGAAGCCCTCAGGCGTGCCCGAGGGGTTGGGGATGATGGGGCAGCCCCCCTGGTACTTGTTGGCTTCGGTCGGCTCCAGGAGCATGCCCGGGAAGGCCGACGAGGTGCAGGGGATGGTCACAGCGGTGTTCGGGCCGAGCGGTCCCGGACCGGCGGCCGACAGGACGTTCTGGCCAGGGACGAACCAGACGCCGTAGTCCCAGCGGCCGAAGCCGTTGGCCCCCAGCGGATTGTTGGTGGACCCGCTCAGATCGTTGGGGTTCTGGTTCGGAGGGTAGACGTGGGTGGCCCAGAGGTCGCCATTCACGAGGTTGCCGTTGCCAGTAGCCACCGGAGGCGTTCCGGTACCCCAGATCCAGGTGGGATCCTGGGCCGCCAGCTGGGCGGAGCCCGGTACGAAGGTCTTGTCCTGGATCACCAGGGGAATCAGGTGGGCGAGATCGTTGACCGGGTCCGCCAGATTGGCCAGGTTGCTGACCGTGCCCGGAACGTTGAGGGCCTTCAGCCCAGTTTCCTGGACAGGGTCGGCCACGAGGTATCCCGCGGCTTCGCCGGCGTAGACGTTCAGCCTGGTGGTGCCGTAGGCATGGTCGTGGTAGAACATCAACCGGCCACCCTGCTGGTTGGTCCAGTAGAAGGTCATGGAGCCCAGGCCGGGATCGTTGCTCAGACCCGCAGGTGTTGCCCCGGGATAGCAGTTGGTCGTGACGGTTGCGCTGCACTGCGGAACCGGAACCGCGGATACCTTCCCGGAGGCGTCGAAGAACATGTCAGGGACGAACTGGGTGCTGTCGCCCCGCTTGAACGCGGCCGAGGTGTCGCCGTACGGCACGGTCCACTGGTTGGGGGTGCCGTCGCTGATCCAGGGGGTGTTGCCACCGTGGAGGTGCAGGGTGGCGCGGTTTTGCTGATAGCACGAGGCCTCGTTGGTCGGATCGGCGCAGAAAAACGGATCCGTCGAAGGGGTGGTGGGTCCGGAGCCGGCACCCATGTAGGTGGTGTCGACCGGGAGGAAGAGGTCGCCGCCCGAGCCCGGGGCGAGGCAGTTGGTGAACTTCACCCGCACCGGCCGGTCCTTCTGCGCCAGGATGATCGGTCCCAGGTACTGATAGGGTTTCAGCGGCGAGGCGCTGCAGCCGCTGCTGCCGCTGGGGAACTGCACGTATCCGACTACCGGCGTGGCGGGGAGGTCGGTGTGCATCTGCGTCGTGGTCTTCACCAGCGCGATCTCGTAATAGTCGCTCCCCGGGAAGGTGGTGACATCCGGGGTGGCCAGGGCGCCCTTCAGGTCGGGAAGGTTGTCCTGGAATTTGCGGATGCCGCCGACGAGGGGGCCGGCCGCCGACAGCTTGGTCTCCAGCCATGCGCCGCTGCCGCATGCCGGTTGGGCGATGCCACCGCAGGTGGGAAGAGCAAGGGTGCCGCCCGGGCCGATATCGGTAATGGTGACGACCGGCGCCATGTAGCCGCTGCCCCCCCCGGCACAGGTGACGCCGGTGATGGAGCCGTTTGCGTCAACCGAGGCCGAACAGGCGGCCGGATTTGCGACGGTGCCGGTGAAATAGTCCGTGACCGTCACCACCGGCGCGATATAGCCGGAGCCACCGTTAACGATGGTAAAACCGGCGGTGTCGATCGGCCCCGCCGGCAGCGGGGAGTTGGCATAGTTGCCCTTGCCGTAGAAGTCGGTGCAGAGCGTCGCAGCCCCGGCCGGACAGAGATAGCCGGGAAGCTGGGTCGCGGGATCGCAGTAGGCCGGGACCGTTTGCAGCGCGTCGGCCCATCCGTTGCAGGTGGGCACCGTCTTGGGCGCCGCAACGGCGTTGCCGGTCGCCGCGCCGCAGACCAGGGCAACGACTGCCCCGGCCAGGCTCATCCAGTGAAAGAAGTTGCGCTTTTTCATGGGGTCGCCCCTCCTTTCGCCTTGAGAAGTTTCTTGTACTGGGCTTTACGCTCGGCAGTACGCCTCGCCGCGGCCTTCCTGTCATTGTGGGTGGTACCTCGCATAAGCCCCTGGCTTTTGCGAAGGTCTCCGCTGGCGTTGGCAGCATCGTTCAACTGCCCCCCGTCAGGGGTGGACGCTGCCTGCCCTGGTTGGCCAGCGCCCGTACCCGGTGCGGCGCCCGCGTAGACCAGGCAGCTTAACCCCATGACAGCCAAGACTGTCATCAGTAGTAAGCGCAGGCTACCTGTAAAAGAAGACATTCGTTCTCTCATCTCTTACCTCCTTTCGTTATCGGCATTACTCAAACTGTCGAGATTGACCCTGCTGCGGCACCCCATTGAACTGCTGCATCGCCTCCTTTTGTCATTTTTGAGCGTTCTGCCCCGGCAACCCCGGTGTCAGGTATCCGGAGCGGAAAGCGCATCCAGCCATTCAGGACTGGCAATCTATCGGTGTCATCTTTAGCTACCTGGAAAAGTGATGAGATTTTGGAGGGGTTAAATTACACGATTTCCATTAATAACGTCGACAATAAAATCACACAAATCACACGTACCAACCGACAGTTCAATTTGCGTGCCATCCACTGCCTTATGAAGCTATGCAGCGCTATCAATGAGTACTGCGCAATATTTCACAGTGATCAGATGCTGCCAAGGTTGCCCGAAAAATAACGGCACAACCCGGCACATGCGGTTAACATGCAATTATTACAACAGTTTATTTCCGTGCAAAAAAAACACACACCATTACAAAGCAACCACCCATCTGCCGCGGCGCCCATTAACATTGGCAACAGCTAACTATTTAACGGTCACCGGAATGGCGAGGGAAGGAGCTCCCAACGAGGGATCGGGGGAAGATGGGAGAATATCCTCCAGTGCCTGCAGAGGGCGTCGGTTTTCTTTACACTATTTTTTATTAATGTGTTTGAGCTTTACATTACTGTATTCGGGCATTTGTACCGAACTGAGCGGGTGGGCGAGGTGCGGCGCTGTCGGGAATTTTTACATCGTGCGGAGGAGGGAGGGCGGTGGAGAGGAAAAATTCCGGGGTCGGTTTTTTTTGCCGCGCCCGGTATTTCTGGTGGCATTCAGGGCGGGCCGGGGTGATGTGACCGGCACGGTGAGGGGCAAGCGTGCTAGCTCCCCCCCAGTTCCCTCCAGCGGAAGCAGTCGGTGGTGTGGTCGTTCACCATGCCGACCGCCTGCATGAAGGCGTAGCAGATGGTGCTCCCGACGAAGTTGAAGCCGCGCCGCTTCAGGTCGCGGCTCAGGGCGTCGGAGACCGCGGAGGTCGCCGGCAGCTCGCTTTGGCTGCACCAGGCGTTTTGCAGCGGCGCACCGTCAACGAAGCGCCAGAGGTAGGCGTCGCAGGAGCCGAACTCTTCCTGGAGCGCGAGGAACGCCCGCGCGTTGGCCCGCGCCGAGGCGAGCTTGAGGCGGTTGCGCACGATGCCGGGATCGGCGAGCAGCGCAGCCATGGTCTCCTCGCCGAAAGCCGCCACGACCTCGGGATGGAAGCCGGCGAAGGCCCGCCGGTAGGCCTCGCGCTTCCTCAGGACCGTGATCCAGGAAAGGCCGGCCTGCGCCCCTTCCAGTACCAGGAACTCGAAGAGCAGCCGGTCGTCGTGCACCGGCACGCCCCATTCCGCATCGTGGTAGCCGCGGTAGAGTGGATCGCTGCCGGCCCAGGCGCAGCGCTGCTTGCTGAGATCTTCCATGCTGCCTCCCTGCTACGATAAAAAGTACCATCCGCCTGCGGCGCTACCGGTCGATCGGGAGAGCTGCCGGGGCGCTGCCGTTACCTCAGCGCGGGGGCTTCGGCTCTGCCCCGCCTGCGCAGGGGGGGGGGCAGAGCCCGGCGAGACAGGTGGGCCTCCCTGCGCCTACCCGCAGCGTCCCCCCCAGTATAGGGGGACGCTGCCAGAGGCTGCCATCCGGCGCTAGCGGCGCTCCTCCCGGTCGAAGCGCTTCTCGTCCTGGCGCTGCTCCTTTTCCTGGCGCCGCTCATCCTTGCGCACCTCGTGCTCCGCACGCTTCTCCTCCCTGCGCTGCCCCCTGACCTCGCGCTGCCCCTCCTTGACCTCCCGGCGCTGCTCCTTGCCGGAGCGGAAATACCTGCCGCGGTAGTGGTCCCGGTCCCGGTTGTAGACGGCGTACTCCCTGGCGCGGAACTCGCGGATCCGCTCCAGCTTGTACCGGCGCAGTCCGGGCGGCAGTTCGCGGTAGCGCTGCACCACCCAGGGGCCGCGGCTAGTGGGAGCCCTGAGCCAGCGCCCGTCCCGGAACAGGAAGTAGCTCTCCTGCAGATAGAACAGGTCGTACGGGACCCCGACCGCGACGTAAAAGCCGAGCCGGTCCGGGTAGATGAACTGGAGGTCGTCCTGCAGCAGGATCGCTTCCGGGGGCGGCGCGTAGGCCGGCGGAGCCGGGTAGACCGGCGGCGGGGGCGCGACGACGACCTGCCGTGGCGGCTCGCCCAGGTTGATGTTCACGTTGACCCCGACACCCGCATAGGCGGCGTGCGCGCCGAGGCCGAGGATTGCCGCGCCCTGCAGCAGGACCAGTTTCCTGAAGCCGCTTCCCTTTTTCATGCTCGTCACTCCTTTTCTCAGTTGGTCTGCTTCCTTTGGGTTCGCCAGGCCAAAAAAAACCGGGTCGCCGATATCGTGAAGATATTTCGGCAACCCGGCTGTCTGCTGGAGACCCTGTAGGCTTTCCGCCCCACCCTCGCGGGTGGTTTAGTATTGTCGTGTATCAGATGGGTGCGGCGCGGGCCGGGCCCGGGCCGGGCTCGGCAGCCGGGGAACGCGCCGCCGCTTCACCTTTTACCGCAAAGCGCGGGTCAAAGTCAAATCATTTGCGATCCGCCGCGCCGCCTCACCCCTTGGGCAGGGAGAAATAGAAGCAGGCCCCCTCCCCCGGCGCGCTCTCGGCCCAGACCCTGCCGCCGTGCTTGGTGACGATCTGCTCCACGATGGCGAGCCCCACCCCGGTCCCCTCGAACTCCTCCGAGTTGTGCAGGCGCTGGAACACGCCGAATATGGCGTCGACGTACTTCATGTCGAAGCCGACCCCGTTGTCCCTCACGAAGTAGACGTTTTCCTTCTCCTCGGGGAGCGCTCCCACCTCTATGATCCGTTGCCCGGCGTGCCGGGAGAATTTGACGGCGTTGGCGAGCAGGTTTTCCAGCACCTGGGACACCATGGAGCGGTCGCCCCGGGCCGGCGGCAGCCCCGCCACCCGGAACTGGACCGCGTTCCCGGGCTCCCCCTCGCAAACCCGCCCCACCAGCTCGCCCGCCAGCTCGTTCATGTCGACCGGCCTGATGGCGAGCTGCTGCATGCTGACCCGGGAGAAGGTCAGGAGGTCGTCGATCAGGGCCCCCATGTTGACGGTTCTCTGCAGGATGGAGGTGACAAGCCGCCTCCCCTCGGCGTTGAGCCCCCCGCTGAAGTCCTCCAGAAGCAGGGAGGCGAAGCTGTTGATGCTGCGCAAGGGGGTGCGCAGGTCGTGGGAGATGGAGTAGGAGAAGGTCTGCAGGTCCCGGATGGTGGACTGCAGCTCGTCGGTCCTCTCGGCCACCCGCAGTTCCAGGTTGGCGTTCAACTCCTGCACCGCCAGCTCGGCGCGCCGGCGCTCCACGATCTCGGCCTGCAGGGAGCGGGTCCGCTCGCCCACCAGCCACTCCAGGTGATCGCGGTACCTGCCGAGCTCCTCCTCGGCCTGCTTGCGCTTGGTGATGTCGATGACCGCGACCCGGCATTTGCGGCCGGAGAGGTCGGTGACGGCCTCGATCTTCACGAAGAGCGGCGGGCTCCCCTCCTTGAGCGCCGCGAGCCCCACCTCGAGCTCCTCCTTCCCCATGCCGGCGATGACCTTTCCCAGGAAGGCGCCGAAGGCGGGACGGTTCTCGGGGGAAACGAAGGGGAGGAAGCTGGCGCCGACCAGCCGGGAGCGCTCCTCCCCGAGCAGGGTGGCGCCCGCCAGGTTGGAGGCGCGGATGACCCCCTCCGAGTTGATGGTGAAGTAGCCGACCGGGGCGAAATCGTAGAGCTCGGTGTACTGCTCCAGCAGCCGCTCCTGCTCCTCCCGGGCCCGCAGCAGCTCGGCGTTCTGCATCTCGAGCTCGACCTGGTGCACTTCCAGCTCGTGGAGCAGCCGCTTGCTGTCGTGCTCCGCCTGCGGCCGGGGCTGCGCCGCGTCCTGGCAGACGCACGCCTCGGCCAGGCGGCGCAGCTGCACGGAGTCCTGGGTGGGGGTCTTGACCTTTTCCATTACCACGGCCTCCCGGCGACAACTTGGCTGGTGATATGCCCTCTTGGTGCGGCGCCCCCCGGAAGCTAGGGCGACGGCCGGCGCTCGGCGAGGTCCGCGACCTGGAGCGCGAGCCGCCCGGGCGCCGGACGGTACACGGTTATCTCCAGGTCGCGCCCGGCGCCGGCGTCCCGTGCCTGGAAGTACGCGGGGCTCCCGCTCTGCGCCACGGCACGGCAGGCCTTAAGCAGGAGTTCCGCCAGCTCGGGGCAGGCGCTTTGCACCGGCCTGCCGGCCAGCTGGGCGGCGCTCTGGCCGAAGAGCCGCTCGAAGGCGGGGTTCACCGAGAGGAAGCGCCAGTCGCCGGAGATCTCCTGGCCATCCGGGACGGCCAGCACGGCGAAGCCGTGCGGCAGGCTGCCGGTCAGCTCGCGCGCCTCCCGCTCCCCCTCCTGGAGCTGCAGCTCCAGCTCCTTGGACTGGGTGACATCGGCGAAGGTCATCACCACGCCGTCGATCACGTTCTCCAGGGTGCGGTAGGGCATGATGCGCACCTTGAACCAGCGCCCGTCCGAGGCGGGAATCTGCTTCTCCGAGTAGACCAGGGTGCGCAGCACCTCCTGGGCGTCGCCCAGAAGCGCGGGGTAGTTGAGGTCGTTGGCGATGTCGGAGAGCGGCCGCCCGATGTCGCCGCTGATCAGCTTGAAGAGCTGGTTGGCCCCGGTGGTGAAGCGCCGCACCTTGAAGTCGCCGTCCAGGAACACGGTGGCGATCTCGGTCGAGTTCAGCAGGTTCCTCATGTCGGAGCTCATCCGGGAGAGCTCCTCCACCCGGGCCTGCTGCTCGGCGTTCACCGCCTGCAGCTCCTCGTTCATGGACTGCATCTCCTCCTTGGAGGTGGTGAGCTCCTCGTTGGTGGACTGCAGCTCCTCGTTGGTGGATTGCAGCTCCTCGTTGGTGGACTTGAGCTCCTCCTGGGAGGTCTGCATCTCCTCGCGGGTGGAGCGGACCTCCTCGCGGCACTGCCCCAGCTCCAGCTCCAGCTCGCCGATCCGGGCGCTGGAGAGCGAGGCGGATTTGCCGCGGCCGGGCGCCTTGGCCTCGGGGGGGTCCGGGACGTCCCGGAAGACCACCATGACCATCCCCTTCAGCGGCTCGGGCTCCTCGACCCGCTGGACCGTGAGGTCGACCAGCTGGCTCGACCCGTTGGTCCCGACCTTGGCCCCCCTGGCGGTCACCGCCCCCAGCTGACGGGTCGCCCTCTGGAAGGCGCTGGAGAGCTCGTAGCGCAGCCCTTCCCGCGCCATGGCGAAGATGTTCCAGTTGGCCTTGCCGGCCGCGGGTTCCAGGTACTTCCCGGTCCGGCCGCTGATGTAGACGATGTCCCCCTGGTCGTTGGTCAGCACGGCGGGTGGCGCGAAATGCTGCAACAACAGCTGGTCCGCGAGGCTTTGCAGGTTGACTACCGGCTTGCTCATGTCTGATACCTTTGTGGACGGCTTGGGGGAGTGAAACGACGAGGGGAAGTTCACCGGCTCCCCCCCGAAGAGGGCGGCGCCCCGCCGGTAGAGGCGCGACTTGGCGTGCAGCGGCGCGAAGAGTTCGCCGAAGTTGCCGACGGTCTCGGCGCTCCCCAGGAAGAGGACGCCGCCGGGGTTCAGGCTGTAATGGAACAGCGGCAGCAGCTTTTTCTGCAGCTCCGGCACCAGGTAGATCAGCAGGTTGCGGCAGATCAGGAGGTCGAGCTTGGTGAAGGGGGGGTCCATGATGACGTTCTGGGTGGCGAAGGTCACCATCTCCCGGATCTCCTTGCCGACCCGGTAGCCGCTCTCGGTCTCGACGAAGAAGCGGCGCAGCCGCTCCGCGGAGAGGTCGGCGCTGACGTTGGCCGGATAGCGTCCCAGGCGGGCCAGGTTGATGGAGGAGCCGTCCAGGTCGGTGGCGAAGATCTGCAGCGTGAAGCTCCCCTTGGGCTTGACCTGCTCCAGGGCCTCCTTGAAGACCATGGCCAGGGAGTAGGCCTCCTCTCCGGAGGAGCAGCCGACCGACCAGGCGCGCAGCGCCGCACCCTTCGGGTAGCTCTCGAAGAGCGCGGGGAGGGCCTCGTCGCGCAGCTGGATCCAGGCGGCGGGGTCGCGGAAGAAGCTGGTCACCCCGATCAGCAGCTCGTTGAAGAGCAGCTCGACTTCCTGGGGGTTGGCCTGCAGGTAGCGGGCGTAGTTGGCTATCTTGTCGATCTGGTGGATCCCCATGCGCCGCTCGACCCGCCGGTACACGGTGCTCTTCTTGTACATGGAGAAGTCGTGCCCGGTCTTGGAGCGCAAGAGGATGAGCACCTTCTCCAGGGCGCTCTGGTCCTTGAGCTCCAGGGCCGGCTCGGTCCTGATGATGTGCAGGGCGTGGCTCAGGAAGGAGAGGATCTTCCCCGGCAGTTCCTCCACCGGGGCCACGATGTCGGCGAGCCCCGCGTCGACGGCGCTCCTCGGCATGGAGTCGAACTTGGCCGTGGCGGGGTCCTGGACCAGCACCAGCCCCGCCTTCTCCTTGATGGCCCTGAGCCCCGAGGTGCCGTCCGAGCCCATCCCGGAGAGGATGACGCCGATCGCGCGGTCCTTGCAGTCGTCGGCCAGGGAGCGCAGGAAGAAATCGATCGGGAGCCTGAGCCCGCGGGGGGCCGCCGGATCGAAGAGGTGCAACAGCCCGTGCAGGATGGACATGTCCTTGTTGGGCGGGATCACGTAGACGCAGTCCGGCTTCACCCTCATCCGGTCGCTGACCTGGGAGACCACCATGGTGCTGGAGCGCTGCAGCAGCTCCGGCATGATCCCCTTGTGGGTCGGGTCGAGGTGCTGCACGATGACGTAGGCGACGCCGGAGTTGGCCGGGACCTGCTTCAGGAACTGCTCGAGGGCTTCCAGCCCGCCGGCCGAGGCCCCGATGCCGACCACCGGAAAACCCTGGCCGGCCTCGGCCGCCGGCTCCCGGTTCTCAGGGCTCTTCCCGTTCTTTTTGCTCTGCTGCGCTGGCGCGGTCGATTTTTTCATGAGCATCTCTATACCATTTTCCTGGAACGCAATCAAAGCGTTTTTCGGGGCCGCGTGATTTAACTCCCTTCCCCTTTTCACCACACTCTGAGCAGCAGCAAAAGACCGCCAATGACAGGGGAGCAAAGCCTTGCACTGAATGTGGCGCAGCACATCCCCGGCATTATGCTTTAAAATTTATCATTATTTTTAGTTTACACCAATGTATTTCTGGTGCCACGCAAAAAGGCCGTCCGGCCCGGGGAACTATCCTGGCAGGACGGCCTTTCTCACCCGTGACGGAACCGGCGGGACCGGAACCAGTCACCAGCCGGCGCCGGGCTGCTGCCTGTCGAGCAGTTCAATCTCCCTTCTCGCTGGCTCCCGGGGATGCACGGGAAAAAGATAAGTTCGGCGCCCTCATCCATTGCGCCGCGGTTCTCCACGTTCGGTCACTTCGGGGCCGAAGTTGACAAATGACCACGAGCTATTGGAGGTGAAGGAGCAGGAAGTGGCCGCCAAGGGGCGCGAGCTGAGGAAGGCGCAGTCCGAGGCGCCGAGGGCGCAATTCGAGGCGATGCGGGGAGGGGAAAAAACCAGGGCGGATTGCAAACAGTTGGTGCCGCGCCACACGGGCGCCATTCATCCGTCCCTCCCCCTTGCGGGGAGGGAGGGACGGGGGGAATACGCCTTAGCCGACTCCGTCGGCAATTGCACCGGGGAGCCTGGCGGCGCAGCCGCTCAGCTCACCTCAAGATAGGGACGTATGGCGATCCGGCACTCCTCGCGGTGGCCCGCCTGGAACAGGGAGCCGAGGACCTCGATGATCTTTTCAGAGGCGTCGTCGGCGGCAATGATCTCCAGCTTCACCTTCTCGGCGACCTGCGCCGCGAACTTGGCCCCGCGAAAGACCATGACCCGCCCCTTGCCGTGGCAAAGGACGGAGCTTTCCAGGAAATCCTCCACCCCCATGTCATCGAGCGCGTTGCGGACTTCGGGCAGCTTGAGTTTGTTGATTACGGCCTCTATCAGCTTCATGACGTCACCCCTTTCCGATCAGGTTACCTTCCCGCTCCGCGATCCGGCGAAGACGCGGTGACCTTTAGCGTTACACTCTGCGTGCCAACTCAACGTCCAATATTTACCCTGTGTTTCAGGGCGCTTACGGCAAGTCGCCGGGGTTTGGGTCCTGGAAGGTGCCGAGAACTTATGCAGTGGCTCTGGGACTGCACGGGAAATAGTCACCCGCTGCCAGCAGCCGCTCCCCACCCGGAAAACGTCTGGTGCGAACCCTGTCGGGAGAGCGTGCGTCCAGGATCGCCCTGAGCTTGCGCAGCGGCTCAATCGGCTGCACCGGCTCCCTGCTGAGCCCGATCCCCACGTCCGACACCCCGCGGTTTTACGCACCATCCGGGCCTGCGCCTGACCGGCGCTACGGCATGTTGCGTCACAGGGACGGCTGCCCCACACCGACATCGGCGTGCAGCTCTGGCATATTGGGGCTTAGACACCCGATTTACCGTGGGTCAACGGAACCCGGAGGGGAGATGTCGTTTTTGAACGGCGCGAGCTGCGCCTGTCGGCTGGGAGGTGCTCCCCGGGAAGCAAGGTGGCACCGGTTGGCGCAGGGAGGGAGGAGGGAGGCCAGGGCTAAACGGCGCAGGGATTTGCGGGCTCGAGCGCCGGCGCCCATTTCACACGGATGGCAGTTGGGTGGCGAAGCGTCCGTAATCGGCATCGGCAGTCAGTATGTGTTCAGTCAGCCAGGACCGGAGGAACAACAACACTTCGTGCGACAGCAGTTTTCTGCCGTTATGAAGATCAGCCTGGAAGTCGAAAATCTTGCGCCAGAATCCGTCGTGTTCGGCGATGTGGTCCGGCAACTCGCCGTAGTTCACCGATTTCATCCACTTCTCTTCAGCCGAAAAGTGGTACTGAGCGTAGTCGACCAGACGGTCTATCACCACCCTCGTCGCCTCTGGACCTGCTTTTGACTGGTAGTTATGGTGCGCCTCGTTCAAGAGGCGAATGAGCGCCTTGTGGTGGTCGTCGAATCTCCGTACGTGGACGGTATAGCTGTCATCCCATTCGAAAAAGGACATCTAGTCCCTCCTTTCCCGGCCCCCGGGTTACCGGCCTGCCAGCTTCTTCCGCACCACCTTCAGGTTGCTCTCGATGGTCCTGTCGCCCGGCTTGAGCGCACTCGCCTCCTCCCAGCAGGCAAGGGCCCCGGCGTGGTCCCCGTCCCGGTAGCGCTCCCACCCCTCCTCGAACAGGGCGTTGAAGCGCCCCAGAGGCGAGCTGTCCGCCGCCTTCGCCAGCAGCTTCTCGTTCACCCGGTCCCGGATCTCCTGTTCCACCTTCCCGTGCTGCGCCTCGATCAGCTGCTGCAGGGCCTCCCGCTTCTGCCCGGACCCCGCGGGGGAAGCCTTCTTCAGCACGACCTTGCCGTCCAGAATGACGACGCTGAGGATCTGCGGCTCGGGGAACTCCCTGAATTCGCTCTGCACCTGGAACAGCCTCTGGTTCACCTGGATGCCGGAGAGCTTTCCCATCGGCTTTTCCTGGGCCGGAACCGGCGCGGCGGGCTCCCTGCGAGAGGAGCTGACCTGTTCGAGTTCCTCCTGGTTCACCGGCTCCATCTGGATGAGGAAACTCCCCGAGCCGAGGTCCATGGCGCGCTCCAGCCGGGCGGCGCAGTCGCCCCCCGACAGGTCGAAGCTGCCGCAGCGGCAGGAAAAGGTCTCGGCCACCCCCTCTCCGGTAACCCGAACCGTGCCGGTGATCGCCTTCACCTCGCAGAACTTCATCAGCTTGCCGAGCGGAAACTGGGCCAGGTCGCCCTGGAGCTGCTGACGGGCCGGGCCGCTCCTCCTCAGGATGGAGCGGATCTTGGCGACCAGCACGCGGTGGTCCACCGGCTTTACCAGGTAGTCCTCGGCCCCGCGCTCCAGCCCCTCGGCGATGATCTCGGGGGCCGTCACGGAGGAGAGGAACAGGAAGGGGGTGTTGCGGGCCGGGAACCGCTGCAGGTACTCGTCGCGGAAGGCGAACCCGTCCAACTCCGGCATCATGATGTCCGAGACGATCAGCTCCGGCTCCTCGAGCACCAGGGAGTCGAGCGCCTGGGTCGGATCGGTGAAGCCGCGGACCTGCATTCCGGCGCTTTTCAGGATATCCTCGGTCACCTCGACCACGACCTCATCATCATCGACGACCGCTATCATCTGTTACTCCTTTTGCAGCTCAGGCGCCAGGGAATCCCTCAATTCGCCGTCAGTATCGCCGTGATCTGTTCGATGGAAAGCTCGACCTCGGTCCGCTCGTCCAGGTCCTGGGAGCAGATCACCATGAGGAAGTAGGGATTCCCCTCCAAGGCAAAGCGGCGCAACACCACCTTGTCCGTATAGTTCATGTCCATGGATATGAGGTCGGCCCCCTCTGCGCCCAGAATGATCCCGGCCCGCTCCAGCGCCCCGCCCAGGACCGAGGTGAAGGCCGCCAGCGCGTCACCGCCCACGGGGCTGTTGTAGTCGGCAAGCGGCAGCCCCTTGCCGTCGGCCACCACCGCGCCGCTCAGCCCCCCCCGGTCGCACAGGGAGGCGAGGACGTATTCGAGGCGATCGCCCCGGTAGGCAAACTGCGGTGGTTCCTGCCGCGCTGCCGCCGCGGGCGGGAGGGCGGGAACCGGCTCCGGTGCGGGGGCGGTGGCTGCTGCGGATACCGGTGCGGGAGCCTGCCCAAATGCGGGGGCCTGCCCAAATGCGGGTGCCTGTATCGGGGCGAGTGTCGGGGCGAGCGCCTGCTGCGCGAAGGGGTGTGCCTCCCCAGCCGGCTGCACCGGCGCCGAGACAGTCGGCGGCGCGGCCGGGGCCGGCGGCGCGACCGGGGATGGAGCTGCGCCCGGCGCGGCCGGTGCCGGTTCCCATGCCGGCACGGCTGCCGGCGTCAGGAGCGCGAGGTGCGGCGCGGCAGGCTCCTGCCCCCGGTGCGGGCGCCTCCTCCCCTGCAGCAGTTCTCCCACCAGCCGCACCGTCTCCTGCAGCTCAGAACAGCCCTGCAACATGCTCATCTCCCCCTCCCGTCTCTTGGTCGCGAAGCTCGCGCTCCTTGATTTCCCAGGCCAGCCCCAGGTAGTGACTGGCCGCCAGCTGCCCGTCCCCGAGCATCCCGACCGGCAGGGAGCGGACGCTCGCCGTCTCGAAGACCGCCTGGTAGGGAATGGTGTTGCGGAAGAAAAGCTCCTCCGGGAGGGAGGCGCGCAATTCCCGGGTCAGTTCCGCTTCAACCTCGCTGCGCGGGTCCACCATGGTGAGCAGCACGCCGTCCAGGTTCAGCCCTGGGTTCGTGTGCTCGCGCACCCAGCGCACCAGGTTCAGCAAAAGCGGCAGGCTCTTGATGGAAAGCGCCCGGCTCAGCACCACCGGGATCACCCCGTCGCTGGCGCCGAGAAACGAGCTGACGGCTCCCCCCACCCCCGCCGGGGCGTCGATGATCAGGTAGTCGAACCCACCCGCCAGGGTCTTCACCGTCTGCCCCAGCTTGCCGTTTCTGGCGAACTCCTCCAAAAGGACCACGTCCTCGGGCTCCAGCTTCCCGATCCCCGCCACCGACAGGGAGGAGTCGCGGGTCTGCATGACGACTTCGCCGTGCCGGCACTCCTCGCGGAGCAGGTTGATGAGGCCGCGCTCGGTCCGCTTTTTCAGGTTGGTGGCGAGGGTAATCCCCCCCTGGGGGTCGCCGTCCAGCACGAGCACCCTGTTGCCGATGCGGCTCAGGCTGTAGCCGAGGTTCAGGGCGGTGGTGGTCTTGCCGACTCCCCCCTTCTGGCTGGCAATGGTAATCACTCTTCCCATCCGCGTGCTTCTCCTTTTCTGCCTTGGTTGATAGTCGTGATTGCGCCGGGTCCGGCGCTCCGCGCGTCAGGCGCCCGGGCCGCTCAGGCGCACCAGGCCTGCAGCCGCCGCGGCGACCAGCAGCTGGGCGTTCTCCTTCAGGTCGCCCTCCATGAGGCTCAGGTACTCCGGAAAGGGGAGCGGCAGCAACCGGTCCCCCCCCGCAACGGCGAGCCCGGGGAGTTCCGCGACCGACTCGACCGTGCAGCGGGACTCCGCCCCGACCAGGAAGGAGAGCTCGTCGAGGTAGGCGAGCCCCTCCAAAAGCAGGTGGCCTGCCGACTCCGGCTCCCGCGCCAGGGCCGCGGGAAGCGCGCCGAAGTCCGCCTGGAAACGCCCGCGCTCCAGGAGGAGCAGGCGCATCAGGGCGTCCCTGCCGGTGAAGCGCCCCTGCTCGATCCGCACCAGTGCCCCCCCCTCCAGGTACACGGTCCCGGAGAGCTCCGGCAGCCGGAGCACGACGCTCTTGCCCCCCAGCTCCAGGGTCTGCAGCAGCTCGGGGAGGCTCAGGGAGGAAAGGTCCCCCTCCACCCTCCCCTCTGTGCGCTGCAGGCGGGCGGAGCGCCGCAGCGCCGCCTTGACCCGGGCCAGGATCTCGCCGCTGTGGAACGGCTTCACGATGTAGTCGTCCGCCCCCAGCTCCAGCCCCTTCACCTTCAGGTTGTGGCGGTCCAGGCTGGTCAGGAAGATGACCGGGATGTCGGCGATGCCGAGGTCCCGGCGCGCCTGTTCCAGGGTCTGGAAGCCGTCCAGCTCCGGCATCTGGACGTCGAGCAGCGCCAGGTCCGGGTGCTCGGCGCGCATGACGGCGAGCCCCTGCCGGCCGTTGTCGGCGCGCAGCACCCGGTACCCCGCCCGGCTCAGGTAGAGCCCGAGGACGTCGTGGGTGGTCTCGTCGTCGTCGATGATCAGGATGCTGTACGGCACGTCTATCCCCCGTTCCCGGCTTCGGCGCCGAGCAGCGCCTCCAGCAGCTGGTATATCTCCAGGTCCAGCACCGGCGGGGCCAGCAGGCAGTCGAAGTGCGGCGCGGCCGCGGCTTCCTCCCCGTCCCCGATGCCGACCCTGAGCACCCCCTCCCCCAGCGAGCCGAGGAAGGCGCGCAGCTCCTCGCTGCGGGCCCCGGCCGCGGCGAAGACCAGCTCGGGACGCTCGCGCTCCCCGATGCGCCCCACCTCGTGGAAGTTCCGGGCGAAGTAGCAGGAAACCCCCTTGCGGCGCAGCGGCCCCGCCAGGACGCCGGAGAGCTCCTGCTCCGGGTCGACGATCAGCGCCGCCAGGTCCCGGCCGCTTTGGGCCCGCACCCGCGCCGGCAGCGACACCTGGAAGGAGCAGCCACCCTCGGGGCGGTTGGCGGCGCGCACCTCCCCGCCGTGCAGGGAGGCGATCTGGCTCACGATGCTGAGGCCAAGGCCCGCCCCGTGCACCCGCCGGGGGACCCCGCCCGCCTGCCGCACCTGGTAGTAGCGGTCGAAGATCTGCGCCAGCTCCTCTTCCGGGATGCCGGGCCCCTCGTCGTCGACCGTCACCAGCTTCGCTTCCCCGGGGCGCTCCCGGTAGCGGACCCGGATCGCGGCGCCGTCGGGGGAGAACTTGATGGCGTTGGAGAGGATGTTGTTGAAGAGCTGCTCCAGCTTGATCAGGTCGCCGCGCAGCGGAGCCGCGCTCCCGTCCACCGACAGCGAGATCCCGATCCCACGGCGCCGGGCGGCGGGGAGGTTGGTCTCGATGCAGCTGGCGAGCAGGGTGTCCAGGTGCAGCCTGGCGGACTCCATCCGGTAGAGCCCCGCCTCCATCTTCTCCAGGTCGAGGAGCTCGTCGATGAACGTGGCCATCTTGCCGCCGGCCTCGATGATCTTGCCGATCTGCTCTCCCCTCTGCTCCGCGCTCAGCTCGTCGGACAGCTCGCTCAAGAGCCGGGCGCGGCTCACCATGGCGTTGAGCGGGGACTTGAGGTCGTGCGAGGTGATCGCCATCAGGTCGCTCTTCAGCCGGCTCAGCTCCCGCAGCGCCTGGTTCTGGGCCAAAAGCTCGCGCTCCAGGAGCCTGCGGCCGGTGAGGTCGACGGTGCTCGCGATGTACCCCCGGTGCCTCCCCGCCCCGTCGTGCACCGCCGAGATGGTGAGGTGCACCTCCACCTCCTCGCCGCTCTTCTTCCGGTTGATGATCTCGCCGCTCCAGTTGGCCCGGGCGGGGTCGCTGATCCCCCGCCACATCTGCTCGTAGGCGTCCGGGGACTGGCGCCCGGACTTGAGGATGCGCGGGTTCTGGCCCAGCACCTCGGCGGGGGTGTAGCCGTAGAGCTGGAGGAAGGAGCCGTTCGCCTCCAGTATGGCCCCCTCCCGGTCGGTGATGCAGAGCCCCGTCGGGGTGGTGTGGAAGTGGCGGTAGAAGAGCGCCAGCCGCTCCACGGCGTCCAGGCGCCCGGCGGGATCCCGGTAGAAGACGCTGAACCCCTCCCCCAGGGAGACCAGCACCAGCTCCCACGGGGTGCCGTCGGCGCCCCAGAAGGTGCCCCCCTCCCCCTCCCCCGCCGCCGACCCGGCCAGCCGGGCGAGCCGCTCCCGGCTCTCGCCGGACAGGAGCTGGTCCAGGCGGGTGGCGCCGCCGTTCGCCAGCAGGTGCTCCCCGCCGGAGAGTATGCTGAAATCGGCGGCCAGGGTCATCCGGTGCCAGCCCCCCTGGTCCAGCAGGGGCAGACCCGTGTCAAGAGGGTGCGTCATCACGTTGGTCTCCTCCCCCGCAGCCGGCCCGCCCGGTTCCGCTCTCGGGGCGCTGCGCCGCAGGGGTCCCGCTCAGGCCGGGATCGGATAGCTGTCGGCCAAAAGGTCCGTGCCGCACTGGAGGTTCTCGGCCCACTCGATAAAGCGCCTGCTCAGCTCGGGGTTCGGGAACAGGGCGCCGTGCTGCGGCGCTATCATGTCGATCTGAAGGTTTTTCACCGTAGCGGCCCAGGTCCTAAGCGCCCTGTTGTTGGCGATGTAGCGCCGGTGGAACCCCTCCATGAAGCCGACATGGGCGTCGAAGTCCTCCACGTAGGCGTAGTCGTTCCCCAGCGAGGCGCCCAGGTCGCCGGTGTAGAGTATCTTGGAGACCGGGTCGTAGAGCTGGAAGTTGCCCGGGGAGTGCAGGAAGTGGGCCGGGATCAGCTTGAGCTCCACCCCCCCGAGGTTCACCGTCATCCCCCCGTCCGGGATCGGGGTGATCCTCCCCACCACCATCTCGTCCACCCCGAAGTGCGGGATGAAGCGCATCCAGAGGGCCGAGAGGTAGGCCCTGGCGTCGGTGACCATGAGCCAGCCGTTGGCCGCGGCGATGATGTCCGGGTCCTGGTGCGAGAAGAAGATGTGCTTCAGGCCGTTGGACTTGAGCTGGCTGGAGAGCTTGGCGAACAGCTTGGTGTAGACCTTGTGCCCGCCCGGGTCGAGGACGATCCCCTCGCCGTTGTGGATGATGACGTGCTGGTTCGCCTGGATCATCTGGCCGGAGCTCAGGTCGTTGACGAACAGGTTCTTGTGCTCCGGGGTCTCGAACAGTTTGATCATGAATAATCATCCTCGCTGGGGTGAAGGTGGAGCCGGTCAGGAAAGGATCTGCCGGGTGGCGTCGGCCGCCCGGTTCAGGTCGAAGAAGATCAGGCCGAGCTTGGCGTCCTTCCTGGCCAGGGAGATGAGCACCGCGTGCTCCCCCGCGTGCATGCCGAGGAAGTACCCTTCCCGCCCCTTCACGTAGAGCTGCTCCACCCCGCCGCGCTTGAGCTCCAGCGAGATGCGCTCCCCCATGGAGAGCATGGCGGCGCTCATGGCGGCGATGCGCTCCTCCTCCACCCCCTGGGGGAGCAGGCTGGCGATGATGAGGCCGTCCTCGGAGACGATGGCGCAGGCCTCGATGTCACTGGAGCTGGCCTGCAGGTTGGAAAGCGTCCGGTTCAAATCTTCTATGCGAGACATGATTCCTCCTCTTGCTAAAAATTAAATACCAGAGTCTTGCTGAATGCGCGTATTGGTTTTTCTCGATCTATAACAGTCGGTAGCAGCTGTCGATGTGCCGCAAGTGCTCCTACTGTAAGAATACGACTACAACATATACATCGGAGATCCATTGTAAATAAACAAAAAAATGCTGACACTTTCTTGCACAAATTCCCGCTGTTACAGGAAACGGACGGCGGCAGGCGCCCGGGATACACCTGATAATTTTCCAATTCGGCCCCGAAGGATCGGACGGGCACCAGAGACGATCTGAGACACCCTCGGGCGTCAGCGCAGCGCATGCCCGCCTCCTTTTCCCCGGCACAGCCCCCGAAACCCGCGGGGCGGCCCTGCCGCCTCGGCAGCGTGGAGCGCCGGGTTCCCGGCCCGGGAGCTGCCGTCGAATCTCCGCTGTTTCGACGAACAATTCAACCGAGCAAAAGCCACTAATTGTGACAGGTCGTGACATTTCGAGTCGGCTTGGGCGGGGGAGAGCCGGGGGTGACGGGCGCCTTCAGGCGGGGAGCGCCGGGCGAGGCGGCTGGCAGCGCGGGCAACGGCCGGTCCAGGACGTTCGGACGCCGACGCCGCTTTCGCGCGCCGTTCAGGTCGGGCCCTCCGGCTCAGGGGCGGCGGGGGTCGGGGCGGTTCCAGGCCACCTTGTACAGGAGCACCGTGACCTCCAGGGGCTGCAGGTCGTCCGGCACCTGGTAAGGTATGGGCTCCAGCCAGGGGGGGGGCTGCCAGAGCCTCAGCAGCCGGTAGCTGAAGGTTTGCCGGACCTCCTCCGGCGCGACGCGGTGGTGGGAAAAGGCGTAGTAGCTGGCGACGGAATCCGACGTGGAGATCATGGCGAGGTGGGTGATGCCGTGGGCGCGGACCACTTCCGCGGCCTCGCTGTCGCTGCGCGCCGAGAAGACGGCCGCCGCGGCCTTGAGGCCTCCCCTGTTTTCCCAGTAGAGGGTCCCGATGGTCTGGAAACGCCCGTAGTAGCCGATGGGCGTCGAATCGCCGGGACTGGCGAGCAGCACGATCCTCCCCACGGGCTGGGATTGCCGTAGCGCCGCGGCTATATCCCGGTACAGCGGCTGCAGGCCGTCGTCCTTGGGCACCGTGGCGCTGGAGTTCAGCCCGTGCAGGGCGGCGATCCGCCTGACTGCGTGAGGTAGCAGCAGCAGACCGGTCGCGGCCAGCACGACGAGCAGGCGGGTCGCCTGGCGCCCCCCGCGAGCGAGTGTCGCCAGCACCGCGAGCAGCAGGCAGATCTGCGGGCCGCTGGCGGTCAGGAACCAGCGGGTCTGCCACCACCCCAGGGCGGTGAAGGCGGCCGCCGCGAGGGCGGCGAACCAGAGCACGGCATTGCTTGCCTGCGTGCGGCGGCAGAGCAGGGCGAAGGCGAAGAGCAGGACCGCATGGCTCGTATCGAGAAAAGCGAAAAGATTCCTCCAGTGCGACAGCCGGTAGCGCTGCCAGGCGCTGGCGAACTCGAGGATGTGGCGGTGCAATTCGACGACAAACGGGTCGTGCAGGACGAAAACGTCCACCCCGCCGACCGTCAGGACCAGCGGTGCGGCAGCCAGCGCCAGGGCGGGCGGCAGCAGGCGCCAGGGACGCACCAGGCGCCGGCCCGGTTCGGCCAGCCAGCGCTCGGCCAGCTGCGCCACCAGCTCGCCGCCCCCAAGCCACGCCAGGGCGTAGAGCGGGTGGTTGGCCTCGAGCCGCCAGCCGAGATGGGCCGGGGCAAACTCGACCAGGTAGCAGACCAGGCTGAGAGCGGCGCCGCAGCGGCCCCAAATCCGCCAGGCCGCCGCATCGAACTCGAGGCCCGAGCGCCGCAGGTCACGGCCCCGCAGGAGTACCGTCGCCAGGCCAGCCGCACCGACGATCGCGATCGGCAGGACCAGCGACGCGGCGCTGACCCACATCCCCAGGGAGCCGCAAAGCGCCGAGGACACCGCCCCCCGCCGCGCAAGGCGCGGCGAGCCGGGCAACAGCGGCCGGGCATCGCCGGCGTCCTCCCGCTGCCACCACCCCGCGCCCATGAACAGGCTCCCCAAAACGAGGCCAAATACGGCGGCCGCCAACAGTCCGTGATGATCGACGTAGGACGGCGTGAACCCCTCATAGAAAAAATCGCTTCCCAGCATGCCGAAGGCGACGGTCACGCCCCAGAGGACCCCGGCCCGGCGTGCGGTCCAAAGCGAGCAGAGCACGACCAGCACCATGAGCACGACCAGGTTCAGCCAGAGAGCCGCGCGCTCGATCGCGGTCGGCATGGCCTCCCCCGTGAACCAGTGCCGCAGCCACCCCGCGCCGGCTATGGTCCAGGCCCACTCCGAATTCCAAAAGACCTCGCGCCCCCGGGGAGCGTTGTCGATGTCGGTGTGGTGCAGCTGAAAACTGTTCCCTGCAGCGAGCTCGATGGCATACCGGATCCAGGTCTGGGCATCGGCGGCAAAGGTCGGGGAGATGGAGCGCAGCGGGGTGGTCGCCTCGGATGCGCCGCGCAGCCCCATGTTGCCTGCCAACTGAAGGTAGTCGCGCATCTCCACCGTATGCAGGACCAGGAAGCCGGCCACCAGCAGCCAGGTGGCGGCCAGGCAGCACCACCGCGTCGCTCGGCTCTCGTAGTTCAATCATCCCCCCTGCCGGCAGAGCGAGCCGTACCTGCCGGCCCCACAGCCGAAATGATGTCCCAAACAAGGCCGTCCGGTCCGAATCATCTGCCCGCAGCTGCAGCGTTACTCAAAGGAGAAAACGACCTGACAGTCTGCAGCATCCGGCACGCAACGAGAACGGGCCGGTTAGAGATTAAGGCACACCGCGAGCAATGTCAAAGACTATCTTAATAAGCCATCGCACACGCAAGCCCGGCACCCCTCGGATCGGGAGAGACAGTTCCACCCTATCCGCATAGTCTGGAACAATGTGTACTGCAATATGGACAAATAGCGGGAACAGATTCATAATGGATCGCACTATGCCTCGCCATCAGTTCCAGCTTCCCCCGCTACGCTGTGCAACGTAATCATAATTTGGCAGGGTGCGACCTCGCGTGCTCCCTGCCGTCCGGATCGATGTCGGAGGTGCCATGAAACCTGGTCGTATCGTCGTCGTCGAAGACGAGGCCTTTGTCGCTCACCCTATTGAGGAACGGCTGGCCGCCCTGGGGTACCGGGTGGTCGGGCGGTCGGACACCGGGGAGGGTGCCCTGGAGCTTGCCTGCGCGGAGCGTCCCGACCTCTTCCTGATGGAGATCCGGCTGCGGGGGGAGATGGACGGGGTGGAGGCGGCCCTGCAGATCCGCCGGCGCTACGGCATCCCGGTGATCTTCCTCACCGCGGACTCGGACGACCAAACCCTGGAGCGCGCCAAGACGGCCGAGCCGTACGGCCTCATCCTGAAGCCCTGCGACGACCGGGAGCTCAGGTCCGCCATCGAGATCGCGCTCTACAAGCAGAGCGCCGAGCGGGAGATCATCCTGCTGAACCGGCTCTACGACGTGCTGCGCCAGGTAAACCAGGCGGTGGTCCGGACCCGCAGCCGCCAGGAGCTCTTCGACGCCGTCTGCCGGCTCCTGGTCGAGCGGGCCGGCATCGACATGGCCTGGATCGGCCTGGTCGACCCGGCCGGCTCCCGGATCACCCCGGTGGCCCGGTTCGGCGCCAGGACCGACCTGCTGGAGAGCGCCGAGTTCCGGACCGACGCGGGCCCCGAGGGAGACGGCAACCCCGGCAAGGCGGCCCGGACGGGGGAGCACTACATCTGCCACGACTGCTGCGCCCAGCAATGCCGGTACCCCCTGGACTGGAGGCCGTCGAGCTTCGGATTCGCCTCCTGCGGCTCCTTCCCGATCCGCTTCCGGGGCGCAGTCCACGCCGTCTTGACCCTGTTCATCCGGCAGGAGGGGTTCTTCCAGGAGCGGGAAACCGAGCTCCTCGACGAGGTGGCGCGGGACCTCTCCTTCGCCTTGGACCAGATCGAGAACGAGGAGCGCCGCCGGGAGGCGGAGAGCCGGCTCAGGCGCAGGGAGCAGGGGTACCGGCGGCTCTTCGAGCAGGCAGCGGTCGGTTTTGCGGAGGTGGAGTGCGGCACCGGCAGGTTCCTCAACGTGAACCAGCGCTTCGCGGAGATCACCGGCCGGACGGTCCAGGAGCTGCTGGCGACCGATTTTTCCAGCATAAGCCATCCGGACGACGCCGCCGGCGACGCCGGGATGGCGCGGCAGCTCGCCCGGGGGGAGCTCCCCGAGTACTCCCGGGAAAAGCGCTACCTGAAGCCGGACGGCTCGCTGGTGTGGGTCAAGCTGAACGTCTCCCTGCTCCGGGAACCGGGGGAGGCGCCGACCCGGCATTTCGCCGTCGTGGAGGAGATCACCCAGCAGAAGCTGGCCGAGGAGCTGGTGCGTGAGAACGAGGTCCGCTTCAAGAGCCTGGTGGAGGGTGCGCCGGAGTCCATCTTCGTGCAGTCGGAGGGGCGCTTCGTCTACGTGAACCCGCATTTCGTCCGGCTGATGGGGGGGACGGCCCCGGACCAGCTGCTCGGGACCCGGTCGCTGCAGCGCATAGCGCCGGAATACCGCGAGGCCCTGCGCGAACGGCTCCGCCAGCTCGACGCCGGGCACGAGAGCGCGCCGCTCACCGACCTGGAGTACCTGCGCCTGGACGGGACCCACGTCCCCGCGGAGTCCACCGCCGTCTCCATCCGGTTCAGGGGAGCGGATGCCCAGCTCGTCTTCATCCGCGACGTGAGCGAGCGCAAGAGGAGCGAGGAGGCGCTGCGGGGCAAGGACCTGATGCTGGCCCGGCTCGCCTCCCAGACCCCCGGGATGCTCTACCTGCTGATGCAGCGGACGGACCAACGCTACTGCATGCCGTTTGCCTCGGACGCCATCACGGGCATCTTCGGCTGCACCCCCCAGCAGGTGCTGGAGGACGTCGCCCCGCTTTGGAGCGTCGTGCTCCCGGAGGACCTGCCCGCCCTGGTCGACTCCCTGGAGGCCTCCGCACGGCTGCTCACCCCCTGGCAGCACGAGTACCGGATCCAGCGCCCCGGGGAGGCGGTCCGCTGGATCTGGGGACAGTCGCTCACGGTGCGCCAGCCGGACGGCTCCGTGGTCTGGTACGGCTTCGATTCGGACATCACCGAGCGCAAGAAGCAGGACGAGGCGCGCAAGCAGGCGGAGGACAAGCTGCGCCAGGCCCAGAAGATGGAGGCGATCGGGGTGCTGGCCGGGGGGATAGCGCACGACTTCAACAACATCCTCGCCATCATCTTCGGCTACACCGACCTCGCCCTGCTCGCCCTGGAGGAGGGGCACCCCGCGGCCGGCCACGTCGGGCAGGTGGTCCAGGCGTCGCTGCGGGCCAAGGAACTGGTGCAGCAGATCCTCGCCTTCAGCAGGAAGGGGGAGAAGGAAAGGAGGCCGGTGCAGCTGGCCCAGATCGCCAAGGAGGCCCTGAAGATGCTGCGCGCCTCGCTGCCGTCCAGCATCACCATCACCCCGGGGTTCGCCTCCGACGCGGTCATCTTCGGGGATCCGACCCGGATTCACCAGGTGCTGATGAACCTCTGCACCAACGCAGCCCACGCCATGCAGGAAAGGGGTGGGGAACTGGGGGTGAGCCTGAGCGACGTCAGCCTCGTCAGCGACGCGGGGTCGCGCCACCTGGAGCTCGATCCGGGAAACTACGTCGTGCTGGCCGTAAGCGACACCGGGACCGGGATCGACGCCGCCATCATGGACCGGATTTTCGACCCCTTCTTCACCACCAAGCAGTCGGGAGCCGGGACCGGCCTGGGGCTCTCCGTGGTGCACGGCATCGTAAAGGACCACGGCGGCGAGATCGAGGTCGCCAGCACGCCCGGCCTGGGGACCAGCTTCCGGCTCTATTTCCCGGTCCTGGAGCGCTTCGACGGCGCGCAACCGGCGCCAAAGGCCCCGCTGGTCAAGGGGGAGGGGCGGATACTGGTGGTGGACGACGAGCCGGAACTGGGGCGGGCGATGCAGCAGATGCTGGAGCAGCTGGGGTATACGGCGGCGCTGGAGAACGACCCGGGCGCCGCCCTGGAGCTGTTTCGCAAGGATCTGGAGAGCGATCCCTTCGACCTGGTGCTGACCGACATGACCATGCCGCACCAGACCGGAGCCGAACTCGCCGTGGAGCTGCTCCGGCTCAAACCGGGGCTCCCGGTCCTGCTCACCACCGGTTACAGCGAACGGATCGACGCGGAGCAGGCGAACCGGCTCGGCATCAGGGCGCTGCTCGAGAAGCCGATAGGCCTCAGGGAACTCTCGGAGCAGGTCAAGCGCCACCTCCCCGGTTGACGACGCGCCCGATTCCGGATCGGGTCGTCCGGATCGGGCCGCCGCATGGGCCGACCGGCTCCCCGGACCTTTTCAGGAGAGATAGGCGGCCAGGGCGACGGTCAGCAGCATGGTGTCCGCGGAGTCCGACCTGGAGGTCATGACGACGGGCGCCTTGGTCCCCATCACCGCGACGGCGAACCTCTGCCGCGTGTAATACACCAGGCACTTGCGCAGCGGGTTGGCCGCCAGCAGGTTGGGCGCCAGGATGATGTCCGCCTGTCCGGCGACCTCCCCCCCGAGCTTCTTGTAGCGTGCCGATTCCATCGAGATGGCGTTGTCGAAGGCAAGGGGGCCGTCCACCAGGCAGCCGGTGATCTGGCCGCGCTCCGCCATCTTGCTCAGCGCCGCGGCCTCGACCGTGTCGGGCAGGGCGGGGTTGACGACCTCCACGGCGGAGAGCACCGCCACCCTGGGGAGGGGGTTGCCGAGCCGGTGCGCCAGGCCGACCGCATTCTGGATGATCTGCCGTTTCTCGTCCAGGGTCGGCTGCACGTTGATGGCGCAATCGGTCAGGAAGCGGAACCCCCCTCCCGGGGCGTCGACGATCTTCTCGTAGACCGTTATCTCGCTGATCACCCTGTTGTCGTTGAGACCCTTCTGCTTGTCGAGCAGCGCCCGCATGAAGGTCGCCGTGGGGAGGTTCCCCTTCATGATGGCGTTGGCGCTCCCCACCACGACGAGCCTGACCGCCTCCTCCGCCGCTTCCTTCTGGTCGGCTATGTGTATGATGTCCGTCCGGTGCGCGTCAAACCCGGCGTCGGCCGACAGCGCCTTGATTCTCTCCTCGTCGCCGACCAGGATGAACTCCGCGAGGTTCGCCTCCAGTGCCTTCTTGACGAGCTCTATGACAGTGGTCCCCTCGGGCGAGACAATGGCTATTTTCTTCTTCGGCTTGGCCTGTACGGCCGCAATCAGTTCATCGAACGACCTGATCATCTCGGCATCCCTCTTTAGTAGACAGTGAGCTCTTCCGTGCCGTCCAGGTAGCGCATGGCCCCGGCGGCCAGGGCGGCCATTTCGTTCTCGCCCGGGTCGAGCAGCACCCGGGCGATGAAGGAGACCCTCCGCTTCAGGCCCTCGGTGAGCCTCTGGGAGTGGGCGAGGCTGCCGGTGAGCGCTATCGCGTCCACCTCCCCCTGCAGTACGGCGGCACAGGCGCCGATCTCCTTGGCGATCTGGTAGGACATCGCCTCGAAGACCTCGGCGGCCACGGCGTCCCCCGCGCCGATACGCCGTTCCACCTCCAGGCCGCTGGTGGTCCCCAGGTAGGCCATCAGCCCGCCGCCTCCCTGCAGCAGCCTGAGGACCTCCTCCCTGGAATACTCCCCGCTGAAGCAGAGCCTCACCAGGTCCCCGGCGGGCAGGGAGCCGGCCCGCTCCGGGGAGAAGGGGCCGTCGCCGTCCAGTGAGTTGTTGACGTCGATCACCTGGCCGTTTCGGTGGGCGCTCACCGAGATGCCGCCGCCCAGGTGGGCGACGATCAGGTTCACCTCCTGGTAGCTCCTCCCCAGGGCCGCCGCGATTTTCCTGGCGGTCGCCTTCGAGTTGAGGGCGTGGAAGCTGCTCTGCCTCCTTAGCTGCGGGATGCCCGAATAGCGCGCGCTGTCGCACAGCTCGTCCACCGTCGGGGGGTCGACGGTGAGCGCGGGGATGCCGAGCTGCTCCCCCAGGGCGACCGCCACGATGCCGCCGCACATGTTGGGATGCTGCCCGTACTTCCCGCTTTTCATGTCGTTTATCATCTCGGGGCAGAGCCGGTAGATCCCCCCGGGGGTCGGCTTCGTGTTGCCGCCCCTGCTGGCGACCGCGTCGAAGGCTTCCAGCGCTATCCCCTTGCCGGACACTATCCCGAGGATGGTCCGCTGCCTCAGCTCGTACTGGTCGAGGATGCTGCGGTAACCGCTGAGCTCCTCGGCGGGATGGTTGACCGACTCGGTGAAGAGCAGTTGGGTCGATCTGCTGACCGCGACCTTGGTCGAGGTGGAGCCCAGGTTGATGATCAGCAGGGTCTTGGCGTTTTCCATGGGAAACTCCTCGGGTGACCTGAGGCAGGAAGCCTTTAGCACGGAGCTCCACGGAGGTTGCCGGGGTGCGGGCGGCGCACCCCGCGTGCGTCGCGCCCGCCCCGGTCCCTCCGTGGTTGAGGCTTTTTCGGGTTGCCGGTCAGCAGCCCGTCAGTGCGTCGGGTCCTTCAGCTGGTTGTAGGTCTCGAACTCGACGTTGTAGATCTTGCCGTTAAGCTTCTTCGCCTCGCGCACGTAGACGTTCTGCACGATGTCGCGGGTCTCCGGGTCGATCAGGATTGGGCCGCGCGGGCTGTTGATCTTCATCCCCTTGAGCACCGCCATCGCCTTGTCGCCGTCGATTTTGCCGTTCAGCTGTTTGGCCACCGCATAGATGGCTGCCATGCCGTCGTAGGCGCCCATGGCCTGGGCGTTGGGGCGCGCGACGGGGTCGATCTTCTTGTAGGCGGCGAGATAGCTCTTGTTCTCGGGCGACTGGTGGGCGGCCGAGTAGTGGTAGGTCGAGATCACGCCGAGGGTCGCGTCCCCCATGGCGTCCATCGACCCGTCGTCCAGCACGTCGCCGGTCGCCAGCAGTTTGATCCCCGCCTTGGCCAGGCCGCGCTCCCTGAAGGACTTGATGAAGGCGATCGGCAGGTCGCCGGTCGGCAGGAACACGAAGATCGCCTGGGGCTTGCTGTCCTTGATGCGCTGCACGTAGGGGCCGAACTCCGGGTTTTTCAGCGGCACGCGCACCTCCCCCACCACCTTGCCGCCCATCTTCTTGAACGCCTTCTGGAAGGCGCTTTCGGCGTCGTAGCCCGGGCCGTAGTCGGCCACGATGGTATAGACCTCGCGCACGCCATGCTTGTAGGCCCACTGCGCCATCGGCTCGGAGATCTGCGGCAGGGTGTGCGACAGCCGGGCGATGTAGGGCGATTTGGTGGTGATGATGGAGGTGGCGGCCATCATGTCGATGGTCGGCATCTTGGCGGCGGTCACCACCGGCGCGCAGGCGAGCGCGTCGGGGGTGAGCCCGAAGCCGGCGATGAAGTCGACGTTGTCCTTCACGGCGAGTTCCTGGCAGAACCGTTTGGCGACCTCGGGCGCCGGTCCGCCGACGTCCTTGATGACCAGTTCGATCTTCTTCCCCGCGACCCGGTCGCCGTACTGGCTCAGGTAGGTCTTGATGCCGTTCATCATCTGCCGCCCGGAGTCGGAGAAGGGTCCGGTGAGCTGGAGCACCAGGCCGATCTTGATGACGTTGGCATCCTTCTCGGCACGGGCCGGCCCGGCCGTCAGCGCGAGCGCTCCGCAGGCGACCAGCAGCAAAGCCGGGGTGAGCAGCGTGGCACCCGGGAAACCTCTGGAACGAAGACGGAGGGCTGACCTGCTTTGGCACGGTGAAACGAGGACCGGGGCAACCTGAGCATCCAGCGAAACGTCACTTCGATTTTCCATGGTTTAGTCTCCTTTTAGTAAGTTGCACCCCGCATCACGGGCTTTGGAACCTACACGCCGTCGGCACTCCGACCTTACCCGACCAGAGCAGTTTTTCAGTCTCCGTCCTCTGCAATCCTCCTCCGGAACCCCGCACCCGACCTGCTACTGCCGATTCGGTCCGCGCCGGGTGCTCCCCCTCCCTTGACTCCGCCCCATACTGCGGGAGGGGGCTGGGTGGTGGGTGAAGCTGCCGACGGAGTCCCGACCGGCGCCTTCCCCCGCCCCCTCCCCTCTGTCGGCCGAAGCCCTGGCGAAGGCTGGCGCCAGGGTGAAGGGAGGACTTCGGTTTCATTTGGAATACGGCAGGATGACCTCTTCCCGGGTCAGGACCGTGCAGGACCTGTCGCGCGCGATGAAGTTCTCCACGTCCCCTTTGAGCAGCTCGAACTCGGGCGTCGCGGCGGCGCTGCGCAGCGCCTGCAGGTCCTGGTACCAGATCATGGCCACGCCGTCGTAGGGAGGCGCCGCGCTCCTGTCGTAGGCCGCTTTGCGCGTGGGATTCTGATGGTAGCGCAGCATCGCCCGGGCCGCACGGCAGAGCGGCCCGTGAACGTCGCGCCAATACACCTGAAAATCGGCGACGCTCATCCCCTCCTTGCGGGTGACGAAGTCGATGCTCTTGAGCGCGTGCTCCGGTACCGGGCCATCCTTGACCACCTGCTGGTCGGTGATGATGAAATTCATGCTCGGGGCGTCTATGAAGTTGGGCTCGTCGGCCAGCACCGCGCCGTATTCGGGGGTCGCGGCGAGCGCCTTGATCGCCCGGGTGTCGTCGAAAAACGACTCCGCCACGCCGTCGCACATGGGCTCGCCCTTGCGGTAGGCCGAGTCCAGCAGGTGCGACTGGAGGTAGCCGCGAATCCCGGGAAGCCTGACGATCAGTTCGGCGTGAGCGGTCCGCCAGTGGCCCTGGAAATCCTCCACCGACATGCCGGGCTTGCGTTTGAAGTAGGTGACGACCTTGACCATCGGGCCCTCCTCGTCTGGTTTCCGGACTCCCGTTTTGCGGGCGGAGCGCCCCGCGGAACCGGATCCCGCCTGGTGCCATCCCGCCTGGTGCCATCCCGCCTGGTGCCATCCCGCCTGGTGCCATCCCGCCTGGTGCCATCCCGCCTGTTGCTGTCGCCCGCAACCGTCGGCCGCTCCTCCGCTATCTCCCCGGCGCGACGACCGTTGAGTGGCCCCGCGAACTCCCCGGCTCGGCGGCAGTGGGGCCGCCCAGTGGGGCCTCGGAGCATCGGTGGAAGGTGGACAGCTCGGTAGGATCGTAGGGGAGGCTCCCCTCCCCGCTCTCTCCCGGTCCCTGGGCGGAGGTCTCACCCAGGATCGCCCTTTGCACCAAGGTCCGGGCGATCTCGATCTTGTAGGCGTTGCCGCTCAGCGCCCGGGCGCCCTGCAATGCCAGTTCGGCCGCACGGGCGGCGCTCTCCAGGTCGAGGGCGCGCCCCTGCAGATACTCCTCCGCGGCCACGGCCCGGTAGGCTCCCGGCGCGACCGCCCCCAGCGCGATGCGGGCCCGGGTGCAGATGCCGTCCGCGCTGCCGACCAGCGCGGCCACGCTGACGATGGCAAAGTCGATGGGGCGCCTCAGGGTGAACTTGAGAAAGGAGTGCTGCAGCGGGCCCGCGGGGGCCGGGACTTCTATCTCCCGGACCATCTCGTCCGGCTCCAGGATGTTGCGCAGCGGGGTGTAAAAGTCCCGGACCGCGATGCGCCGCTCGCCCTGAGGCCCCGCCACCAGCAGCTGCGCGTCCAGGGCCGCCAGCGCTACGGCGGTATCCGAGGGGCAGACGGCGAAGCAGCGCCTCCCCTCCAGTACGGCGTGGTAGCGGTTGTCCCCCTTCACCGCGAGGCAGGGGCCGCTCCCCTTGCGCGCGCACTGGATGGGACCGCCGATGTGGCGCGGATAGCGGTAATAGCAGCAGCGCACGTCCTGGCAGAGGTTGCCGCCCAGGGTCGCGACGTTGCGGATCTGCGGGCTCGCCACGGTGCCGGCCGCCTCGGCGAGCACCCGGTATTTTTCCCTCAGCAAGGGGGAATGCGCCAGGTCGCAGAGCCTGGCCAGGGCGCCGATGCGCAGCACCCCCCGCTCCTCCCTGATGTAGTCGAGGCCGGGGATGCTCTTGATGTTGATGACGGATTCCGGGTAGACGGGGAGGAACTCGTCCTTCAGGGCGCCGAACAGGTCGCTGCCGCCGGCGTTCAGCCGGGCCCGCCCCCCCCCGTGCCTGGCCAGCTCCGCGACCGCCTGCTCGACGCTCAGCGCGTTCAGATGGGTGAAGCGCTTCATGCGGCACCTCCCGTGCGGGTCTGCCCCGTTCCCTTGCCGAGAGCCTTGAGGACCCGGTCCGGCGTGGCGGGATATTCGTGCAGCCAGACGCCGATGGCGTTGGAAACCGCCATCAGTATCGCCATGGGGCCGGGGGATGTCGCCACCTCGCCGACGCCGATGGCCTTGAAGCGGTGGCTGGCGACCGGCGTCTCCAGGACCAGGTTGTCGATGGGCGGCAGCTCGGAGAAGGTGCGCCACTTGTAGTCGATCATGTTGGCGTTGAGGATGTGGCCAGTGCCCTTGTCCAGGATCGTCTCCTCGAAGAGGGCGCTGTCGATGCCGGAAGATCCGAGGCAGCCGTTCAGCTGCCCCTCCAGGCCGGGCGGGTCGATGATCTGGCCGACGTCGGTGCTGTTCACCACGCGCAGCAGGTCGACCTTGCCGGTTTCCGTATCGACCTCGACCTCCACGAAGGTCGTCATGCAGTTGGCCAGGGTGAAGTCGGGGTCGAAGCGCCCGTACCCCTGGATCGTCCGGTCGTACCCCATGGCCCCCCACTTGAGGCTGCGCGCCGGGTCCTCCCTGACGAAGACCACCCCGTCGGCGGTGTCCAGCTCCCCGGGGCCGACGCCCAGGCGCGGCGCCAGGAGTTCCAGCAGCTGGCGGCGGGCGTCCTCCGCCGCCTTGATCGCCGCGCTCCCGATGGCGTAGGTCCCGCGCGAGCCGAAGGGTCCGTACTCGAAGGGGTTGATCAGCGAGTCGGCCGGGGAGACCGAGATCCGCTCCATCGGGAGCTGCAGCACCTCCGCCACCATCTTGACGTAGTTGCTCCGCTGCCCGGTGCCGTGCTCCGTGATGCAGGAAAAGAGCATGGCGCTCCCGTCGGGGTGCAGGCGCACGTGGGCCTCGGAGGAATCCTCGCCGATGTCGGCGTTGCCGTGCACGCCGATCCCGACCCCGCGGCGCCGGGGGCCCTCGACCGCACTCGGCTGCAGCCAGCCGCGCCATTTTTCCCGCCAGTCGAAGCAGCGGGCGCCCTGGTCGATGGCGTCCGAGTAGTCGATCCCCCGGTAGGTGTACCAGAGGCCGTCGCGCCAGAAGTAGCCGTCGCCCGGCTTCACGTAGTTCTTCTTGATGAATTCCATCGGGTCGAGGTCGAGCTGCGCCATGGCGAGACAGAGCACCGGTATGAAGGAGCACTTGAGCTCCTGGCCGCCGAAGCCCCGGACGCATCCGGAGGCGTTGCGGTTGGTCGCGACGATGGCGGTCCTCAGGTCCCAGTTCTCGCAGCGGGTCATGAGCTGCACCTCGCCGCACCCGACGGCCACCTGGGCCTGGGTCGTCGAGGAGTAGTAGCCGGTGTCCACCAGCCAGGTGCCGGAGACCGCCGTCACCGTGCCGTCCTTCTTCATCCCGACCTTGGCCCGCATGCGCGAGCCCGGCCTGAGGACGAAGGCCGCGATGTGCTCCTCCTTGGAGAAGATCACCTTGACCGGGCGGCCGGTGGCCCGGCTCAAGAGGGTGGCGTAGCTCTGCACCTGCCAGGACATGATCTTGGTGCCGAAGCTCCCGCCGCAGGCCGCGCCGTGGGTGCGCACCTCCACCTTCTTGCCGAACACGTGGTACAGCAGGATCTTGTCCAGGTAGGACGCCTGGTTCGACACCCACAGGGTCACCCGGCTCGGCTCCTCCCAAAGGGCCACCGCCCCCGGCGGCTCGGGCGGGATCGGGTTCGGGATGTTCTCGTAGCCGAAGGTCCCCTCGGAGATCGCGTCCGCCTGGCTGAAGCCGAGCTCCACGTCACCGGTGACGACCTCCGTCAGGCACTGGCGACCGAAGGCGGGGGTGCCGGGGGTGACGATGTTGCCGGGGAGCTCGTCGTAGAGCTGGGGCGCGCCCGGCCGCATGGCCTCTTCCACGTCGAAGACCGCCGGCAGGAGCTCGTACTCGACCTCGATGAGCCCCAGCGCCTCCAGCGCGATCTGCGCGGTCGTGGCCGCGACCAGCGCGACGGCGTCGCCGACGTAGCGCACCTTCCGGTCCAGGATCCGGACCACCCGGGGGGTCCCCCCCTTCCAGTCCGGCACGTCCTCCCAGGTGAGCACCGCCCGGACCCCGGGAAGCCCCTCGGCCCTGCTCTTGTCGATCCTCTTGATGACGGCGTGCGGGTGGGGGCTGCGCAGCACCTTGCCGTGCAGCAGGCCGACGAACTTGATGTCGTCGAGGTACTGGGTCGCTCCCGTCACCACCTCTGAAGCATCCTTGCGCCGCGTCGCTTTGCCGATGAACCGGTAAGATTCCGCCATGGCTCACTGCTCCCCTTGCGCTGTCGCCATCACGGCCCTGACCACCTGGTAGTGGCTGATGCAGCGGCAGAAGTTGCCGGAAAGGGCCTCCTTCACCTCGGACTCCGTCGGGGAGGGATTCTCGCCCAAGAGCGCCTGGGCGCTCATGATCATCCCGGGGGTGCAGAACCCGCACTGGAAGGCGGTATGGTCGATGAAGGACTGCTGCAGCGGGGCGAGCCTGCCGGTCTCGCGGTCGGCCAGCCCCTCGATGGTCGTGATGCTGCGCCCCTGGCACTCGACCGTAAGCGTCATGCAGGAAAGGACCGCCTTGCCGTCCATCAGGACCGTGCAGGCGCCGCAGGCGCCGTTGTCGCAGGTCACCTTGGTGCCGACCAGCCCGAGGGTCTCCCTCAGGGTGTGGGCCAGCGTGTGGAAGGTCTCCACCTGGTCGGGCCCGCTCCCCAGCTCCAGCTCCAGTGCCTTGCCGTTGACCGAGAAGCGCAGCTGTTGCGCCACCGTGGGCCTGTCACCTTGTATCGCAGTCACCATCGTTTCCTCCCAGGCTGCGCGGGCTGTCGTGCCCACCCCGCACCAATGAGCGTGTTTACGGTAAAGACCTCCCTCCCCCCTGGCGCCGGCCTTCGCCAAGGCTTCGGCTGGCGAAGGGGAGGAGCGGGGTGAGGGGGAAAGCGCCGGGTACGAGACCAACCGTCGGACTCACTCCCCCTGGGCACCGAGCTGGCGCGACAGCAGCTTCCCAGCGGCGACCACCTGCGGCCCGAAGGCGCGGGCGGACTCGGCGGGGAAGAACCCGACCAGGGCGATGTACCCGATGGGGGCGGCGCCTGGCCCGAACACCGGCACGGAAAGGGAGTTGAGCCCCGGCTGCATCTCGCCCAGGTCCACGGCGAACCCGTCGCGGCGGCAGTCCTGCAACTCCTGCCCCAGCCGGTCCCTGTCGAACCGCTCCGGAGCCCCGTGGAAGTAGAGGTGATCGTCCTGCAGCAGCAGCTCCAGCTCCTGCGGCGGCAGGAAGGCGGCGATGGCCTTGCCGTGCGAGCCGAAGCTCAGGGGAAAGCGGCGTCCGGTGCGGATGGTGACGCCGAGCGCCAGCCCCCCCTCGTGCTTGGCGACCACGAAGACGTTGCGGCCGGCGATCAGCCCGAGCGTGGCCGTGCCGCCCAAGGTGGTCGCCAGCTCCTCAAGGATCGGCTCGGCCAGGCGCGGCGCGTTGAGGTCGTCGAGGACCTTGCGGGAAAGGGTCAAAAGCCCCGGGCCCAGGGCATACCCCTTCCCGTCGTCGTTTCTCCTGACGATCCCGAAGGCTTGCAGGGTCTGCAGGATGGTGTAGGCCTTGCTCTTGTGGACGCCGACCCGGGCGCAGATCTCGGGGAGGCTCATCTGGGGCGACCCGTGGCCGGCCAGGCAGAACAGGATGCGAGCGGCCTGCTCCACCGCCGGGACGGTGTATTTCTCGGGCCTGGCACCCTTGCTGTTATCCACGTCCCCTCCCAGATAGTTCTATATACAGAACCACAGTTCTGCATATAAAATAAATCAGGAGGCAGGGCATTGTCAAACATTATTTTACAATATCGCACTACCCCCGACCCGCGATTATCTGCCGTGGCCTGGCTCCCGTAACTGAGCCTGCGACAGCAGGTTTACATCCCCCCTCATCGGCGACGCCCCCCCAACGCATCCCGACCCGAAAACAGAGCCGCGCGTTTTTCAGGATGGATTTAATTGCTCGAGCGGTGCCCAGCTGCCTTCCAGAGCCCCTCGAAACCCCGAATCCCCCCTCCCTGGAACTGAAAAATTAAGCGCACGCAACATTATAAACGGCTGTTTTACAACAATTCTCCTCAATCTCGCGCTCCTTCCGACGATACCAACAAAAAATCGTTCTACGCAGCACCCCTGAAAATGGCAGGGGGAGCAGGGGGGGAAATTGGCGGCCGCGACCGATGGTGGAAACAACCGGGAAACAGGAGCGGGACCGGACCGCGGTGAACGGCTAAAGGAGGCGCCGGGGACGATATCCGAGTGTGAAGGCAACCAAAGAGAGCAGTATCAACATATCTAAAGGGGTACCGTCCATGCAGTGGTTCAGTAATTTGAAGATCGGAGTACGGTTGGGATTGGGGTTTGCGCTGGTTCTGGTCATGACGGCCAGTCTCGCGGTAATCGGCATACGGGATATGACGGCGATCAAGAAGGACTTCAACACCGTCGTCAAGGGGCACAACGTCAAAATCGCGCTGGCCAACGGCATGCAGGTGCAACTGGACACCGTTGCCCGTGCGGTGCGGAACATCATCATCCAGAACGATGCCGGCTTCAGACAGAAGCAAAAGGAAAGGATCGCCGAGGCACGCAAGGGTTACGACGAGGCGGCGAGCAAACTCGGCTCACTGGTGACCACGGAAAAGGGCAAAAAGCAGCTGGAGGAAATCAACGCCTCGCGGGAGACGGTGCGCCCGCTCTTCGATAAAACCATCGAACTGGCGATGGCTGGCAAGAATGAAGAGGCGGCAAAAGGCCTCCTGGCCCTCCATGCCCTGCAGGACAAATGGTTCGAGGGGATCGAGTCGATGGTGGGACTGCAGGAAGCGGAGAGCCTGCAGCTGGTCGAGGACTCGGAGAAAGCCTACAACAGCGCCTTTCAGCTCATGATTGCCATGTCGGTCGCCTCGATCCTGCTGGGGGTCTGCTCCGGCTACCTGGTCACCCGATCCGTCACCCGCCCCATCAACGAGGCGGTCGAAGTCGCCAACGCCTTGGCCAAAGGGGACCTGACCGTCACCGTGGCAGCCAGATCCAAGGACGAAACCGGCCTCATGATGGCCGCCATCGCCCAGATGGTCGTCAAGCTGAAGGAGGTGGTCAGCTCCGTGAAGAGCGCCAGCGACAACGTCGCGGCAGGGAGCCAGCAGATGTCCTCGGGCTCCGAGGAGCTCTCCCAGGGCGCCACCGAACAGGCGGCGGCCGCGGAGGAAGCGTCCTCCAGCATGGAGCAGATGGCGTCCAACATCAGGCAGAACGCCGACAACGCCATACAAACGGAGAAGATCGCCATCAAGTCTGCGGCGGACGCCAAAGAAGGCGGGGACGCGGTCCTTAAAACGGTCCATGCCATGAAGGAGATAGCCGGCAAGATCAACATCATCGAGGAGATCGCCCGTCAGACCAACCTGCTGGCGCTCAACGCGGCCATCGAGGCCGCGCGCGCCGGCGAGCACGGCAAAGGGTTCGCGGTCGTGGCGAGCGAGGTGCGCAAGCTCGCGGAACGGAGCCAGAAGGCGGCGGGGGAGATTAGCGAGCTCTCCTCAAACAGCGTCGACATCGCGGTGAAGGCGGGCGAGCTGCTGACCAAAATGGTCCCCGACATCCAAAAGACCGCCGAGCTGGTGCAGGAGATCAGCGCCAGCAGCAGGGAGCAGGATACCGGTTCGGAACAGATAAACAAGGCGATACAGCAGCTGGACCAGGTGATCCAGCAAAACGCCTCCGCATCGGAGGAGATGTCGTCAACCGCCGAGGAGCTCGCCTCCCAGGCGGAGCAGCTGCAGGAAACCATCGGCTTCTTCCGGATCGGGGATGACAGGGAGCCGCGCAGCTCGCAGCGCCCAGCCGGCAAGGCCGCTGCCAAACCGGCCTTCAAGACGGCAAGCCTCTCCAAAGGGAGCCGGCTCACCCATGCCGGCAGCGCAGGCGCCGCGCTGCAGATGCATCACTCGGACGACGCCTTCGAAAGCTTCTGAGCCCGCCCTGCGGGCGCTGCTGCGCGCAGGGAAAGTGTGGGGAGCGGCGGCGAGGCCATAGGAAGAAACGGTTCTGCTCAAGTTTTAGCAACATCCTCCCATACCAGCACCATAAGGGCATCTCTTGTGGAACGGAGCAAACATGACCCTGGCTCCCTGCCGAGCCGTTTTTCACGACCAAGGAACTGGGGAAGGGAACGGGACTGGGGCTTGCCACGGTGTTCGGCATCGTCAAACAGAACCAAGGTTTCATCAACGTTTACAGCGAACCTGGCTTCGGCACGACGTTCACCGTCTACCTCCCCCGGCACAGGGGGGGCTCCCTGCCGACACGCCAGGAAGCCGCGCCGGCGCCGGCGCCCGTCGGCCGGGAAAGGATTCTGCTGGTGGAGGATGAACCCGCGATTATGAACCTAGCGGCGATGATCCTGGCCAAACAGGCTACTCGGTCCTGCAGCCGCAGACTCCCGCGGAGGCCATCCGCCTCGCCAAGGAGCATGCCGGCAACCTGAGCCTGCTGATAACCGATGTCATCATGCCCGGCAGCAACGGCAGGGAGTTGGCGCAGGAGCTGCGGGCCTCGCCCCCCCACCTCAAGTGCCTCTTCATGTCCGGTTAAACCGCGGACGCCATTTCCCAACATGGCGTGCTCGGTGAAGGGGTGAATTTCCTGCAGAAGCCCTTTTCGCTCCCCCAATTGGCCACCAAGGTGCGGGAGGTGCTCGACCGCAGATAGGGGGCCCGCCTGAAGTCCGGGGCCGGCTGCGAACTCCCCGCCGGCATATGCACGGAGGTCATCAGGCAGTGGTGCGGGTCCGACACAAGGGGGTCGTCGCCCGGCGGCACTCGCCCGGCCCCCCGGGGGGCCAGGCAGACGCTCGGCCCGTAAGGAGCGCCGGTCGGCTCGCCCGGCCCCTCCCGCCGAAACAGTGACAAGCCCGTAACCGCGGGCGTGTGCGCTCGCCCGTCTCGGCCCATCGGGCAATCATCTCACCCAAAGCCGCGACGGCGGCCTCCGACCCGCCCTCCCCGACTATCTGGTTCATTTCGCATCCGCACCCATGAACCGGACACTACCCGCCCCTTTTTTGCATGGCGACAACTTCCCGGCACAGCACAGGATCAGGCAATAAATCGACAGGATTGGTCTATCGCCTGTCGCACTCCGTGGAGTACGTTATACTGGTAAAACGATCCAACCAGGAGAAAGGAGACGACAGTGATCAGTGAGACGGCGCAAAGAAACCACGAGAAACTGTTCCCCAACCACAGATCGACCTTAAAGAGGACCGATCCGGAACTGATGGAAGTTTTCGACAACTTTGCCTTTGACGAGGTGCTCAGTCACGGAGAGCTGGATACCGGCACAAGGTTGCTAGTCATTCTTGGGTCCCTGATCGCGGGCCAGGCATTGGGCGAATACAGGGTCATGCTCGGGGGGGCGCTCAATGTCGGCGTGACGCCGATCGAGGTGAAGGAAATCGTCTACCAGGCTGTACCGTATGTCGGCATCGCCAAGGTCTACGATTTCATCCACGCCACCAATGAAATACTGGAGAGCAGAGGGATTACGCTGCCACTGGAAGGGCAATCGACCACTACGCCGGAAACTCGGCTGGAAAAGGGATTGGCACTGCAAAAAGAGATTTTCGGGGAGCTGATCGACAAAATGTATCAGGACTCGCCGGCGAATCAGCTTCACATCCAAAGATACTTGTCGGCGAACTGTTTTGGTGATTATGTAACGAGGTCGGGATTGGATCTAAAGACAAGGGAACTGTTGACGTTTTCCATGATCCTGTCGCTTGGCGGCTGCGAGCCGCAGTTGAAGGGGCACATCCAGGGCAATCTGAACCTCGGCAACGACAAGGAACTGCTGCTGAACGTGGTCACGCAGCTGGTGCCGTACGTGGGATACCCAAGGGCGTTGAACGCGCTGCGATGTATCAATGAGGCATGAAGGACCCAGCCACAATGGCTGCGGCGACCATCTCAGCACTGCCCGCCGGGAAGCGTCAGGCCAGCAAGCAGGCCGGGGTGGAGCAGGGGACCGTGTTCTGCGCGACTCCTGAATCCTTTAGACCGAACCTACAGCGTGGCAAGCCCGCCCCCAGCCCCTGGAACCCAAGGATAACCCGCCGTGATGCTGACCACCGGGAGGTTATCGTCAGCGCCAATTTGGACCTCTGCCAGGGGAACCCCGCCCCTGACCGACTTCGATTACTTGCGCATTTTCCAGAATCCGTAGCCTGCGACGACCACGACCGTCACGGCGCTCACCCCCGCGCCACCGACCGGCGTGGATGGGATACTGGGAGGAAGCGGGGGGAAACCTCCCCAGCTTGCGGTGCAGAAGTTTAGGCCGACAAGGGCCGCGAGTGCGAGGTCCTCGACGATACTGGACGCTTTGATCTTCATGATTTTTCCCCCGGCTAAATTTGTTGAGCTGTTGCCTGCGTCGCCACTCTCCCGGATCCCGGGCCGTGGGGCCATTGCGGAGGTTGCCGCTCCCGGTCCGGCGGAGTGCAGCCCACCCCGCCGCACCTGTCGCGCGACGCGCCTGCTGCCGTTACTGAATGGTCAGCAGGTGGTCCATTGAATCGAGATTCTGCATCCAGTACCCCTTCCAGGGTTCTATCTGCGGGTTGTCCCCCAGTATGGTCCAGGAATCGTAGGTCGTCCCGTTCCACCAGTAGATGCTGCCGCTGACGTGGCTGGGGTCGGTGACGATCGGGACCCGCAGCGGAACCCCGTCGATCAGCCAGTTGTCCCCGATGTTGACCATGTTGCTGGTGCCCGGGTTGGCGATCATGGTCCAACCCGGCTTGAGGGTCACGGTGACGGGACCTGAGACCGCTGCGCCGTCGTAGACCAGCATTGAGCTGCCGTTCGAGGCCTTGGCGAAGTAGCCGTGCCCGGGGGTGAGGTTCGCCACGGTGGCGTAGGCGCCGAGCTGCGTCGTGGCGGTCTCCGAGGTGGCGCCGCTGGAGTTCCACTGGTAGACGGAGCTGACCGGGGAGGCAAACAGCGACGCGGCGGGTACGCCGGTCGTGTCGTACGGCACGGCGATGACGTTCCAGCCGTTGAAGAGAGGGGTCCGGACGGTCATGAATACGGTCTGGACCGGGTCGCTGTTGGAGCTGACCGCATACTGGTAGACGGTATTGGGTTTCAGGACGGCACCGTCGGTGAAACTTTTGGCAGTGATGGTGGTCAGCGCGCTGAAAGTGCCTCCCGCCTCGGAGCGCAGTATGGTGAAGCTGGTCCCCGCTTTGTCGTTGAAAGTACCCGCGGGCGGACCGCTGACCGGGACAGGCGTGGAACTGGACACCACCGGGTTGACCGTGATGGTTACCGTCGTGGTGACGCTGCTGTAACTGGCCGGGTCGGCCGGCACGAAGGTCACCGACAGGGTCTGGCTGCCGACGCTCGGCAACGCGCCGGCGGCAGGGGTGTAGGCGAAGCTGCCGGGGACCGACGCCGTCGCGTTCAGCTGGGTGCCGGAGAGCGCCGTGCCGAAGCTAATGGCGGCGGGGTTGGACCAGGTGACGGTCGGCACCGTCTTCGCCGCCACGTTGATCAGCACGCTGGCCGTGGCGGAGCTGTAGTTCAGCGCGTCGGCCGGGGTGAAGGTCACCGACAGGGTCTGCCCGTTGCCTGCCGAGAGCAGCGTCCCGGATACCGGGGTGTAGGCGAAGCTGCCGGGGACCGGCGAGGTCGCGTTCAGCTGCGTGGCGGAAAGCGCCGTGCCCGCGGCGACGCTGGCCGGGGTCGGCCAGCTGAGCGCCGGGGTCGCCTTGGTGATGCTCAGGGTGGCGCCGGTGTAGCTGACCGTGTAGTTGGCGCCGGCTCCGACGCTCCCCTGCTGTATCGGGTAGCTTCCGAAATTCTCCCCGGCCGTCCTGGTGAGGCTCCCGGTCACGACGGCGGGGTTGTCGCCGTTGACCAGGCCGGTCGCGCTGTAGCTGAGCGCCGGGTCCGGCTGGCCGTACACCTTGGTCTTGGCCGCCGCGCTGACGGTCAGGCTGGCCGGAGCGACGTTGAGCTGGACGCTCGCCGTCGTGCTGGCGAAGCTGACCGCGTCGGCCGGGGTGAAGGTCGCCGACAGGGTCTGGCCATTGCCGGCGCCGAGCACCGTGCCTAGGGCCGGGGTGTAGGCGAAGCTGCCGGGGACCGGCGAGGTCGCGTTCAGCTGCGCGCCGGAGAGCGCCGTGCCGTAGCTGATGCCGGCGGGACTGGGCCAGCTGATGGCCGGCACGTTCTTCGCCACCACGTTGATCAGCACGCTGGCGCTGGCGGAACTGTAATTTACCGGGTCGGCCGGGGTGAAGCTCACCGACAGGGTCTGGCCGCTCCCCAGGGGGAGCGCCGTTCCCGCTGCCGGGGTGTAGGCGAAGCTGCCGGGAACCGGCGACGTGGCGTTCAGCTGCGGGCCGCCCAGGGCGGTCCCGACCTTGATGTCGGCGGGGTTGCTCCAGGCGATGGCGGGCGTTGCCTGGCCGATGGTCAGGGTGCCGTTGACGTAGCTGAAGTCGTAGTTGTTCGAGGCAAGGTTGCCGACTGCCGCGACGATGGGATAGCTGCCCACCGGGCTGCCGATGTCGGCGGAGCTGCTGAGGGCAGCTGCGCCCAGCAGTACGGACGGTCCCTCGTTGTAGACGAATCCGGCGTAACTGGCGCCGAAGGCCGGGTTCGCCGTGTTGTAGCTCCTGCTGGCGCCGTTCGCCGTGACCGTGAGGGTCGCCTTGCCGACGGAGAGCGTCTGCTGGGCCGTGGCAGGGGCGTAGTTCGCGTTGCCGGCCTGGTTGGCGGTTATGGTCGTGCTCCCCGCCCCCACGATGGTGACCGTGCTGCCGGTGACCGTGGCGACGCCGGGGTCGGCGCTGCTGAAGCTGACCGGGTTGCCGGAGGCCCCCCCCGTGGCGCTCAGGTCGAAGGGTACAGCGCCGTAGCTTGTGCCGGGAATCGGGTCGAAGCCGATGCTCTGGCTCGCCTGGCCGACGGCCAGGGTTGCGCCGACGAAGCTGAAGCCGTAGTTTGCCGCTGTCAGGGTTCCCTGGGCCACCGTGATGGGATAACTTGCCACCGGGCTCCCGGTCAGGGCGCTGGTGCTGATGACCGGCGCCCCGGAAAGGACCCCTGCGTCTTCGCCGTTGACGAACCCGCTGTAGAGGTAGTTCAACGCCGGGTTCGCCGTGTTGTAGCCCCTGCTGGCGTTTTGGGCGGCGACCGTGAGCAGCGCCTTGCCGACCGCCAGCTCCTGCTGGGCGGTGGCGGAGGCGTAGTCGGCGTTGCCGGCCTGGCTCGCCGTGATGGTCGCGGTCCCGGCGCCGACGATGGTGACCGTGCTGCCGCTGACCGTCGCCACGCCGCTGTCGGAGCTGGCGAAGGCCACCGGGTTGCCCGAGGCGCCCGGGGTGTAGGCCAGCTGGAAGCTGGTTGCGCCGTAGGTTTTGGCCGGCAGCGGGTTGAAGCCGATGCTCTGGCTGGCGAGCCCGATCGCCAGGGTCCCGTCGACGAAGACGAAGCTGTAGTTTGCCGCGCCGAGGGTTCCGGCCGCCGGGGTGAGCGGGTAGCTACCCGCGGGGCTGTTGACGTCGGCCGTGCTGCTGAAGGCGGGGGAGCCGGAGAGCACCGCCGCGCTGTCGCCGTTGACGAAGCCGCTGTAGGTGGCGCTGAACGCCGGGTCCGCCGCCCCGAAGAGCCGGTTCGCGTTGTTCGCGGTGACGCTGAGCTGCGCCTTGTCGACGGTGAAGGACTGGGAGACGTCCGCCGCGGCGCCGTAGTTGACGCCGCCAGCCTGGCTGGCCGTTATGGTGGTTGTCCCCTGGCCGACGATGTGGATCAGACCGCCGGCGGTGATGCTGGCCACGGTCGAATCGGAACTGGCGTAGCTCACCGGGTTGCCGGAAGCGCCGCCTGCCGCGCCGGGGCCGAAGTCGGCGGCGCCGTAGCTCCTGTTGGCCAGCGCGCCGAAGCTGATCGTCTGGGGTGCCGGGTCGATGGTCAGGTTCGCCCCGGTGTAGGACAGGGCGTAGTTGGCGCCGGCGCTGAGGCTCCCCTGCAGGATGGCGTAGCTCCCGGCCGTCTCGCCCGCGACCCTGGCGAGGGCGCCGGTGACGATGGCAGCGCTCTCCCCGTTCACGAAGCCGGCAGCGCTGTAGCTGAGGGGCGGGTCCGACTGGCCGAAGGTCTTGCTCTTGGCGGTGGCGGCCACGCTGAGGGGCGCCGGGGCGACATTGAGCTGGACGCTCGCCGTGGCGCCGCTGTAGTTGACGGCGTCGTTCGGGGTGAAGGTAACCGACAGGGTCTGGCCGAGTCCCGCGGGAAGCACGGCGCCCAGAGCCGGGGTGTAGGCAAAGGTGCCGGGGGTGGACGCCGCCGCGTTCAGCTGGGTGGCGGAGAGCGCGGTGCCGTAGCCGATGGCGGCAGGGGTGGTCCAGGTGATGGCCGGCACGGTCTTGGGCACCACGTTGATCTGCACGCTGGAAGTCGCCGTGCTGTAGTCGGCCGCGTCGTTCGGGGTGAAGGTCACCGTCAGGGGCTGGCCGAGGCCGACCGGGAGCAGGGTGCCCGCCACGGGGCTGTAGGCGAAGCTGCCGGGGACCGGCGCCGTCGCGTTCAGCTGCGTGTCGCCGAGCGCGCTCCCGGTCCTGATATCGGCCGGGTTGCTCCAGGCGATGGCCGGCGTCGCCTTGCCGATGGCCAGGGTGCCGTTGAGGTAGCTGAAGTCGTAGTTGTTCGAGAAGAGGTTGCCGACCGCAGGGATGATGAGGTAGTTCCCGACCGGGCTGTTCAGGTCGGCGACTGAGCTCAGTGCCGGTGCTCCAGCCAGCGAGGCTTGGCTGTCGGAGTAGACGAAGCCGCTGTAACTGGCGCTGAATGCCGGGTTTGCCGTGTTGTAGGGCCTGCTCGCGTCGTTCGCGGTGACCGCGAGGAGCGCCTTGCCGACGGTCAGCGTCTGCTGGGCGGTCGCCGGTGAGTAGTTCGCGTCGCCGGCCTGGCTGGCGGTTATGGTGGTGCTCCCCGCCCCCACGATGGTGACGGTAGTGCCGCTCACCGTCGCCACGCCCGGGTCGGCGCTGCTGAAGCTGACGGGGTAGCCGGAAGCCCCCCCCGTGGCGCTCAGGTCGAAGGGTACGGCGCCGTAGCTCTTGCCGGGAATCGGGTCGAAGCCGATGCTCTGGCTCGCCTGGCCGACCGCCAGGGTTGCGCCGACGAAACCGAAGGAGTAGTTCGCTGCCGCCAGGGTCCCCTGTGCCACCGTGATGGGGTAGCTGCCCACCGGGCTCCCGGCGACGGCGCTGGTGCCGAGGACCGGTGCACCGGAGAGGACCCCCGCGTCGTCGCTGTTGACGAACCCGCTGTAGGCGTAGCTCAGGGCGGGGTTTGCCGTGTTGTAGGTCCTGCTCGCGTTTTGGGCGGTCACCGTGAGCGGCGCCTTGCTCACGACCAGCTCCTGCTGGGCGGTGGCGGCGGCATAGTCGTTGTCGCCGGCCTGGCTGGCCGTGATGGTGGTGGTCCCGGCGCCGACGATGGTGACCCTGCTGCCGCTGACCGTCGCCACGCCGGTGTCGGAGCTGGCGAAGCTGACCGGGTTGCCCGAGACCCCCGGCGTGAAGGCGAGGTCGAAGCCGGCTGCGCCGTAGCTCTGGGCCGCCAGCGGGTTGAAGCTGATGGCCTGGCTGGCGAGCCCGACCGCCAGGGTCCCGTCGGCAAAGGCGAAGCTGTAGTTGGCCGCGCCGAGGGTGCCGGCCGCCGGGGTGATCGGGTAGCTCCCCTGGGGGCTGCTGGCGGTCGCCGTGGTGCTGAAGACGGGGGCGCCGGAGAGCACCGTCGCGCTGTCGCCGTTGACGAACCCGGTGTAGGTGGCGCTGAACGCCGGGTCCGGCGCGCCGAAGACGCGGGACGCGTTGTCCGCGGTGACGGTGATGAGCGCCTTGCCGACGGTCAGCTGCTGGGTGACGTCGGCCGCTGCGCTGTAATTGCCGTTGCCCGCCTGGCTGGCGGTGATGGTCGCGCTCCCCTGGCCGACGATGTGGATCAGTCCGCCGGCGCTGATCGTGGCGACCGTCGGGTCGGAGCTGGCGTAGCTGACCGGATTGCCCGAGGCGCCTCCCGTGGCGCCGGGGCCGAAGTCGGCGGCGCCGTAGCTCCTGTTGGCCAGCGCGCCGAAGCTGATGGCCTGGGCCGCCTTGCCGACGCTCACCAGGGCCGCAGGAGTGCTGACGGCAGAGCTGTTGTAGTTGCTGTCACCGGTCCGGGTCGCCGTGATCGAGCAGCTGCCGGTGCCGCTGGTGATGGTCAGCGCTCCGCTTGCCGCGTCCACGGAGCAGGCCGAGGAACTCCCGGCGTCGTAGCTGAATGCCCCCGAGCTGCTCCCGCCGGAGGCCGTTGCCGAAAGTCCCGTCTGGCCGAAGCTTGCCGTGGCGGGGGCCGCAACCGTTACGGCCGCCTGGTCGCCCTTGGTCACGTTGATGGTAGCGCTTCCGGTGGCCGGTTTGTAGCTCGTGGGGTCGCTGGGGGTGAAGCTGACCGAAAGGGCCTGCCCCGCTCCCGCGTTCAGCACGGTGCCTGCCGCCGGGCTGTAGCCGAAGGTACCCGCGACGCCGCCTGAACTGGCGTTGAGCTGGGAGGCGGAGAGCGCCGCGGGGTATTTGATGTCGGCAGGGTTGGCCCAGGCGATGGTCGGGGTCAACCGCGTGTCGCTGCCGACGCTGAGCTTGTTGGCGGTCGCGGCAAAGTAGCTGGAGTTGATGTTGGTGGCGCCGGACCCGGTACCGCCCCAGGTGCCGGATGCGCGGGTCACTCCGCCCAGGGTGAGGCTCCCTGCGGAGCTGGCGGCGTTCAGGGTGGCCGTTGCGGGAGTCCCGGCTATGCTCAGGTTGCCGCTCACCGAGGTGCCGGCCGGCATGCTTTTGGTGCCGCTCCCCGAGAAGGCCAGGTTGTTGTAGGTCACACCGGCAATGGTCTGCGCGGCGCCGGTGTAATTGACGCTGCCGGAGCCGGCAGTGAAGCTTCCCCCGGTATTGGTTACCGTGCCGCCGACGTTCAGCGTGCTGGAACCGCCATCCAGGGTGCCTGCGGTCCTGGTCCAGGCGCCGGTGATGGTATGGGTCAGCCCCGCGCCGAGGCTCAGGGTGCCGCCGGCAACGCCGTTGGTAAGCGACCCCGCGTTCAGGCCGCCGGTCATGGTCGCCACCCCGGCGCTCTTGCTGCAGACCACCCCGCCCGTGGTCGTGAAGCCCGCGATGCTCTGGGTCGCGGCGCCGGAAAGGGTAATGGTAGACCCGTTGGCGTTGAAGGTTCCGATATTGGTGAAGTCGCCCCCCAGTGTCAAACCGTAATTCGAGGTGCTGGTGTCCAAGGATCCCTGGATGAAGAGCGGCACCCCGTCGGCCAGGGCCTTGGCACCGTTCAAGGTTATGGTGCCGGAGTTGGAGACGACTACCCCTCTGGAGGCGGTCGCCCCGAAAGAGGCCGGCCACTCCGGGCCGGCGACCCGTGCGGCTGTCGCGTTGTACTGCAGCAGAGCCGTCGGGCCGTAGGTCGGGGCAGCCGAAACGGTCGCGGTCCCCTGGATGAAGAGGTTGCCGTTGACCGTCACGCCGGTGGTGGTCTTGGTGCCGGTCCCCGAAAGGGTGAGGTTGCTGTAGGTCACCCCGGCAACGGTCTGGCCCGCGCCGCTGTAGGTGACCGTCCCGGTCCCTGCACTGAAGGTCGTCCCGGAGCCGGATGCGTTGCCGCTCAAATTCAGGGTGCTGGAGCCCCCGTTCACCGCGCCGCTGGACCGGGTCCAGGAGGTGAAGGAGTGGGAGAGGCCGGCGCCCAGGTTGAGCGTACCGCTGGAGGTCGTCAAGGCGCCGCCGGTCACGTTTCCGTTGAAGTTGACGGTGCCGCCCGAGATGCCCAGTGTGCCGGTGGCAACGGCCCCGGTGAAGGTCACGGTGCCGGCGGTGTTGGACACGGTGACGGCGCCGGCGGTGGAGAAGGGACCTATGCTCTGATTCGACGTGCCGTTAATGATAACGCCGCCCGTCGAAGTACCGGCGGTCCAGCTGCCGGCATTTATCAGGTCGCCACCGAGGGTGAAAGACCTGGTGGACTGCGACAGTGTCGCCGAAGCGTTTATTTTCAGGGGTACCCCAGCAATGAATACCTTGCTGGCGCTCGGGGTGATCACCCCGGTGCCCGCGATGACGACGCCGCCGGTCGCGACAAAGGTGGTGGGCCATTCCCCGGCCGAGGTCACCGCGGTTGCCCTGTTGTACTGCAGTGTTGCCGAAGGACCATAGGTCGGGGCTGTTCCGGAGATGGCTGCGGTCCCTTCCATGGAGAGGATGCCGTTGACGGTGGCGTTGTTGGTGGTCTTCGCGCCGCTGCCGGAGAGGGTGACGTTGTTGAACGTGTAGGCAAAGGGAGCGATGCTCTGCGCCGCGCCGGTAAAGTTCACGGTGCCTGCCCCGGCGGTGAAGGTCCCCGCGGTCCCGCTCATGAAGGTGCCGCCGACCTTGACGGTTCCCGTTCCGGAGAAGACCAGTTGGGAATCGACCCCCGCCGAGGTGAAGCTCCCGGAGATGCTTACCGTTCCGGTGGAGACCAGCAGCTGAGTAGGCATTCCCACGTTGGTACCGGCCAGGACGACCGAGGCGGCGCTGAAGTTGCCTGCGCCGACATTTATGGTGTTGGAGCTCCCCCCGCTTGCCGGCTTCGTTACGGTCGCGGCGCCGCTCACCGTCAGGGATGCCAGCGAGTCGCCGAAGTTGAGCGCCGCGCTCGCGCTCCCGGCCGTGAAGGCCAGGGTGGTGCATTGCGCGTAGTAGCCGGCCGGGACGGTGACGGTGACGCCGCTGCCGATGGTCACCGTGTCAGCGGCAATCGGAACGGCCGAGCCCCCCCAGGTGGCCGTGTTGTCCCAGTTGCCGGTGACCGAGGCCGTCCTTGCCGCCGCCCAGGCCGAACCGGCCGGCAGCAGAAGGCACAGCGTGGCAATGACACCGAGTTTTGCGGTGATACGCGTCCAAAAGTTCACAGAGCCCCCTTAACGCTTCATAAAATAATTAATTGCATAAATTTCGCACGTCATACGCTATTGCAGCCACACTCAGGAGGGCACCCCGTAGTCGGTCAAATGACTTAGGCTCGTCACGTGAAGCTGTCAGAGAGAGGACTACAAACCTGCCATTTCCAGATATGCGTTTTCCACTGTAAGGCAAAAGTCAGGCCAATGAGTAAATAGTGTGTATACGGTTAGTTACAGGCGGGGGAATTTTGTCAAAGTGTACACAAAACGTACACTTTGGACGGTAGGCGTACAACTGGCTATTTGGCGCGGTAGAATACGCGCCGGTCGGTTTTGAGCATTTGGGTGGCCAGTGACTTGTTGTTGTTGCAGCGCGCCAGAGTCACCTGAAGCACCTGGTTGATCACTGCCTCCAGTGAGAACTCCTCGGGCTCCAGGGAGAGGTTGAGTTCGAAGCTTTCCTGGTCCCCCCCGGTGAGCCCCGGCTGCTGCGCCCCTTTGCGTTTGGCATCGACGCGGGTTCCACCGAGAAACGACAGGTGGCCGGGATTGATCAGTTCGCCGTCCACCATGATGGCGGCCCGCTCCAGGGAGTTTCTCAGCTCCCGGATGTTGCCGGGCCAATCGTAGCCGAGGAGAAAGTCCATGCCCCGCTTGGAGACCCCGGGGAGCTTCTTGCCCAGCTGGCTGCGCAGTTGGTGCAGGAAATGGCCGACGAGCAGCGGAATCTCCTCCTTGCGCTCGCGCAGCGGGGGAATGGTGATGGGGAAGGTGTTGATGCGGTGGTACAGGTCGGTGCGGAAACGCCCACGCCGCACCATCTCCCTGAGGTCGTGATGGGTCGCCACGATGATCCTGAAATCGGCCTTGACCTGCCGGTTCGACCCGAGCGGTGTGTAGGTCCTTTCCTGGATCACCCGGAGGATCTTCGCCTGCAGCTCCAGCGGCATGTCCCCGATCTCGTCCAGCAGGATGGTCCCCCGGTCGGCCAGGTCGAACATCCCTTCGCGGTCCCGCTCCGCCCCGGTAAAGGCCCCCCGGACATGCCCGAACAGCTCGCTCTCCAGCAGGGTGGCAGGGATCCCGGCGCAGTTCACCGCGACGAAACGGTCCTGCGCCAGGTTGCTGCCGGCGTGGATCGCCCGGGCGAGCACCTCCTTGCCGACTCCGCTCTCGCCATACAGCGCGACGGTGGTTTGGGGGTAGGCGGTGACCTGCTCCGCCATCTGCAGTACCCGGATCATATCCGGCGATTTTGAGACGATCTCCTGGAAATTGTGCTGGCTGCCCCGGTGCCGCTCCGTCTGCGCCGCCTCATTCGGCTGCGGACCTCGAGCCAGCTTCCTCCTGATGATAACCAGCAGTTCCTCGTGTTTGATCGGCTTTTGCAGGAAATCCGAGGCCCCCTTTTTCAGGGCCTCGACCGCTGCAGTCACCGACCCGAAGGCCGTCAGGAGTATGAACGGAGTCTCCGGGCAAAGCTCCCGCGCCGCAGCGAGGAGTTGCATGCCGTCCATTCCCGGCATGACCAGGTCGGAGATGACCAAATCCACCGGATGCTGCGCCAGGCTCTCGATGGCCTGCGCTCCCGTTTCGGCAAGCAGAGTCGCAAACCCCCAATTCCTCAGCTGCACGTCGAGGAGAAAGCGCGAATTCTCTCTGTCATCCACAACCAGAATGGTTTCGTTAGCCACAGTGCTCCTCGGACCAAGCCGGCACGCTTCCCCGGGTAGCGAAACGGGTTTACTACTAAAAGGATAAAACCGTGTCACTGGGATCAGGTTTCCGTCGCAATAACTCAAGGATGCCTGTAATAAGCCCCCATGCGGCGAGGATTAACATGAATTCGGAGTTCATGTCAAAATCTATTTCTAATAATAAAAAAAACATGCCCCGGCAGGGCATTCAATGACAGCTCCGATGCGTGATCCCGATAAATCGCGGGGATGCTCCGGGTAGTGTCAGAGCATCAACCTCACGGCGTCGCGCGCACCCACATGAACACAATCCAATGCCAGGCGGGGAGGAGGTCGCGCCGACCGGGGAGACTCGGGAGGCACTCGCCCGGGAAGGGGCTGGCAGGTCGGCAACGGTTGGCGAGTCGCCGCTCTGGAGTTCCGGCAGGGGACACGGGGACGCTCGACAGGGACAACTATCGTTACCCTGTTCCCCGGATTTTAGTGTACAGTGTCATGCACGGCAATGCCAACCCCGCCCTTGACTCCAAGCTGCAGCCAGAGAGTGAGTACTCACTTGAGTGCCCGCAGTAGTCACCCTCCCGGCGGGGCACACACCAGGGCAGGAACCTGAAGAAAGCGTCACGGCTTTATTTACCGGCAGTTAGCGCGCCGGCCGCCCGCAGGGCCCGGGCAAAGCAAAAATGGCACGGTGAGTGCTTACAAGCTCCCATCGATCGCATGAACCCCACCTCGCAAAGGTTTGAACATGAAAACAAACGGATTACCCAGGAAGCAGGGGATGTACGATCCCCAGTTCGAGCATGACGCCTGCGGCGTCGGCTTCGTCACCAACATCAAGGGGAAGAAGTCCCACGAGATCGTCCAGCAGGCCATAACGGTCCTGGCCAATCTCGACCACCGCGGCGCAGTCGGCAGCGAGCACAACACCGGCGACGGCGCCGGCATCCTGATTCAGATGCCCGACGCCTTCTTCCGCAAGGTCTGTCCCGGCTCCGGAATCGAGCTGCCGGCAGCGGGCGACTACGGCGTCGCCATGCTCTTCACCTCGCCCGAGCCGACCGAGCGCTCCGCCGCCAAGCACCTCTTCCAGCGCATCCGCACGGAGGAGGGGGTGGAGGTCATCGGCTGGCGCGAGGTGCCGACCGACAACTCCTCCCTGGGAGACACCGCCAAGGCGGGCGAGCCGCTGGTACGGCAGATCTTCTTCAGGCGCCCCGCCTCCTGCGCCGACGAGGATGCCTTCAACCGCAAGCTCTACGTCCTGCAGCAGCGGGCCCTGCACGAGATCCGCGACAAGGGGGTCGATCCCTTCTGGTACTTCGCCAGCATGTCGACCCGCACCGTCGTCTACAAGGGGATGCTGATGCCGGCCCAGCTGGACCAGTACTACCCCGACCTGCGCGACGAGACCATGGAGACCGCCATCGCCGTCGTGCACTCCCGCTTCTCCACCAACACCTTCCCGAGCTGGGACCGCGCCCACCCGTACCACCTGCTCGCCCACAACGGCGAGATCAACACGCTCAGGGGGAACGTGAACTGGATGCACGCGCGCCAGTCCATGTTCAGCTCCGACCTGTTCGGCGACGACATCAAGAAGCTGTTGCCGGTGATCGACACCAACGGCTCCGACTCGGCGATGTTCGACAACTGCCTGGAGCTGTTGACGCTCTCCGGACGCTCGCTCCCCCACGCGATGATGATGATGGTGCCGGAGCCGTGGGAGAACCACGACACCATGAGCCGCGAGAAGCGCGCCTTCTACGAGTACCACTCCTGCATGATGGAGCCCTGGGACGGCCCGGCGGCCCTCACCTTCACCGACGGCCGGATCATCGGCGCGGTGCTGGACCGAAACGGCCTGCGCCCCTGCCGCTACTACTTGACGAGCGACGACCTGGTCATCATGGCCTCCGAGGCGGGGGTGCTGCAGGTGCCGCCCGAGAAGGTCATCAAGAAGGGACGGCTGCAGCCGGGCAAGATGTTCCTGGTGGACACGGTGCAGGGTCGCATCGTCCCCGACGAGGAGATCAAGGGCGAACTGGCCGGCGCCAAGCCCTACACCGACTGGGTCAAGGTGAACCACCAGCTCCTGGCGGACCTCCCCAAGACGACCAGGACGCAGTACGTGGAGCACTCGCCCCTGCTGCAGCGCCAGAAGGCCTTCGGCTACAGCTTCGAGGACCAGCAGACCATCATCGGCCCGATGGCAACCGACGGCATCCAGCCGCTCGGCTCCATGGGAACCGACACCCCGCTGGCGGTCCTCTCGGAGAAGCCCCAGCTCCTGTACAACTATTTCAAGCAGCTCTTCGCCCAGGTGACCAACCCGCCGATCGACCCGATCCGCGAGGAGATCATCACCGCGACCGCGGTCCGCATCGGCTCCGAGTCGAACCTCTTGAAGCCGACCCCGACCAGCGCCCGGGTGATCCGCCTGGAGCACCCGATCCTCAACAACGAGGAGTTCGAGAAGCTCAGGAACCTGGACCGGCCCGGCTTCAAGGCCACCACCCTCTCCCTGCTCTTCAAGGCCGCCGACGGCGCCGAGGGGATGGAGAAGACGCTGGAGAGCCTGTTCAAGACCGCCGTGCACAGCATCGAGGGGGGGAGCACGATCCTGATCCTCTCGGACCGGGGCGTCAACGAGGAATATGCCGCCCTGCCGGCCCTTTTGGCCGTGGCCGGCCTGCACCACCACCTGATCCGGACCGCGACCAGGACCCATGCCTCGCTGATCCTGGAGTCGGGCGAACCCCGCGAGGTGCACCACTTCGCGGTGCTCCTGGGGTACGGCATCACCGCCATCAACCCCTACCTCGCCTTCGAGTCGATCGACGACATGATCGGGCAGGGGATGCTCCCCGGCCTCGACTACAAGACCGGGGTGAAAAACTTCATCAAGGCGTCCGTCAAGGGGATCGTCAAGACCATGGCGAAGATGGGGATCTCCACCATCCAGAGCTACCGGGGCGCCCAGATCTGCGAGGCGGTCGGCCTGCACGACTCGGTCATCGAGAAGTACTTCACCTGGACCCCGTCCAGGATCGGCGGCATAAACCTGGAAGGGATCGCCCGGGAGCTCCTGACCCGGCACCGCAAGGCCTACCCGCAGCGGGTGGCGGCGGAGCCGACGCTGGACCCGGGCGGCCAGTACGGGTGGCGCGCGGAGGGGGAGGAGCACCTCTTCAACCCGCTCACCATCCAGGCGCTGCAGAAGTCCACCAAGACGGGGGACTACGGTGAGTTCAAGGTCTTCTCCAAGCTGATCGACGACCAGAACGAGCGGCTCTACACCCTCAGGGGGCTGCTGGACTTCAACACGGAGATCCGGATCCCCGTGCCGATCGACGAGGTCGAGTCGGTCGAGGAGATCATGAAGCGGTTCAAGACCGGGGCCATGTCCTACGGCTCCATCAGCCAGGAGGCCCACGAGGCCCTGGCCATCGCCATGAACCGGATCGGCGGCCGCTCCAACACCGGCGAGGGGGGCGAGGACCCGGAGCGCTTCACCTGGACCAACGCGGTGGGGGACTCCAAGAACTCCGCCATCAAGCAGGTGGCCAGCGGGCGTTTCGGCGTGACCAGCGAGTACCTCTCCAGCGCGGCCGAACTGCAGATCAAGCTGGCGCAGGGCGCCAAGCCCGGCGAGGGGGGGGAGCTCCCCGGCCACAAGGTCTACCCGTGGGTCGCCAAGACCCGGCACACCACCCCGGGGGTCGGCCTGGTGTCGCCCCCGCCGCACCATGACATCTACTCCATCGAGGACCTGGCGGAGCTGATCCACGACCTGAAGAACGCCAACCGCCGCGCCCGGATCTCCGTCAAGCTGGTCTCCGAGGTCGGTGTCGGCACCATCGCGGCGGGCGTTGCCAAGGCCCACGCCGACGTCGTGCTGATCTCCGGCTACGACGGCGGGACCGGCGCCTCCCCGCTCTCCTCCATCAAGCACGCGGGGCTCCCCTGGGAGCTGGGGCTCGCCGAGACCCACCAGACCCTGGTGCTCAACAACTTGAGGAGCCGGATCATCATCGAGGTGGACGGCCAGCTGAAGACCGGCCGCGACGTCGCCATCGCCGCCCTCCTGGGGGCCGAGGAGTTCGGTTTCGCCACGGCACCGCTCGTCACCCTGGGGTGCGTCATGATGCGGGTCTGCCACTCCAACACCTGCCCGACCGGCGTGGCGACCCAGGACCCGGTCCTCAGGGCCAAGTTCGCCGGCAAGCCGGAGTACGTCGTCAACTACATGCGCTTCATCGCGATGGAGGTGCGCGAGATCATGGCCGAGCTCGGCTTCCGCAGCTTCAACGACATGGTGGGGCGCGCGAACCGCCTGGAGCCCAGGCGCGCCATCGCCCACTGGAAGGCGCAGGGGCTCGACTTCAGCAACATCCTGTACCAGCCGAAGCTGGCGCTCACCGGAAGCCGCTACTGCATCGAGGCCCAGGACCACGGCCTGGAGAAATCGCTCGACTGCACCAGGCTGCTGGAGGTCTGCCGGCCGGCCCTCGAGCGGGGGGAAAAGGTCCGCGCCGAGTTCCCCATCACCAACGTGGACCGGGTGGCGGGCACCATCGTCGGCAACGAGGTCACCCGCGCCTTCGGCGCCGGGGGGCTCCCCGACGACACCATCTGGCTCAAGTTCTCCGGATCGGCCGGTCAGAGCTTCGGCGCCTTCGTGCCGCAGGGGATGACCCTGGAGCTCACCGGCGACACCAACGACTACCTGGGCAAAGGGCTTTCCGGCGGCACGATCGTGCTCTACCCGCCCGCCGGCTCCCCGTTCAAGGCCGAGGAGAACATCATCGCCGGCAACGTCGCCTTCTACGGCGCCACCAGCGGCTCCGCCTACCTGAACGGGATCGCGGGGGAGCGCTTCTGCGTCCGCAACTCCGGGGTCAACGCGGTGGTGGAAGGGGTCGGCGATCATGGCTGCGAGTACATGACCGGCGGGGTCGTCGTGGTGCTCGGGGAGACCGGCAGGAACTTCGCCGCCGGCATGAGCGGCGGCATCGCCTATGTCCTCGACAGCGACGGGCAGTTCAAGAGCCGCTGCAACACCGAGATGGTCGCCCTGGAGCAGTTGGACGAGGGGGACCTGGCGACCCTCAGGGGGATGATCGAGCGGCACGCGGAGCTTACCGGCAGCAGCCGTGGCGAGGAGATCCTCAAGAACTGGCGCACCTTCGCCAACAAGTTCGTCAAGGTCATGCCGGCGGACTACAAGCGGGTGCTCCAGGCCATCGCCCGGGCGGAGGCCGCGGGACTCAGCGGCGACGAGGCCCTGGCGGCGGCCTTCGCGGAGAACGCAGGCCAGGCCGCACACTAGAAAAGGCAGGTCAAGGTTAAGGTCGAGGCCGAGTAAACCGGTCTCTCAACCTTAACCTCAACATCAACACTGAGAAACAGGTCAAGGTTAAGGTTGAGGTCAAGAAAACCATCTCTCAACCTTAACCTCAACATCAACACTGAGAAACAGGTCAAGGTTAAGGTTGAGGTCAAGTAAACCGGTCTCTCAACCTTAACCTCAACATCAACACTGAGAAACAGGTTAAGGTTAAGGTTGAGGCCAAGAAAACCATCTCTCAACCTTAACCTCAACCTCAACCTGTTTAATAGGATAGAACTATGGGAAAACCAACCGGATTCATGGAATACCTTCGCGAACTCCCCTCCGACCGCGAGCCGCTGGAGCGGCTCAAGGACTGGGACGAGTTCCACCTGCACCTGCCGGAGGAGAAGCTCCGGGTCCAGGGGGCCCGTTGCATGGACTGCGGCATTCCGTTTTGCCACACCGGCAAGCTGGTGAGCGGCATGGCCTGCGGCTGCCCCGTCAACAACCTGATCCCCGAGTTCAACGACCTGGTCTACCGCGGCCTCTGGCGGCAGGCTTACCTGCGGCTGTCGCGGACCAACAACTTCCCGGAGTTCACCGGACGGGTCTGCCCCGCCCCGTGCGAGGGTTCCTGCACCCTGGGCTCCATCGACCCGGCGGTCACCATCAAGAACATCGAGGTGAGCATCATCGAGCGCGCCTGGGAGGAAGGGTGGGTCACCCCTAGCCGCCCCAAGTTCCGCTCCGGCAAGCGGGTGGCGGTCGTCGGCTCCGGCCCTGCCGGCCTCTCGGCGGCCGACCAGCTCAACAAGGCGGGGCACCAGGTGACGGTGTTCGAGCGCGCGCCGCTTCCCGGCGGCCTCCTGATGTACGGCATCCCCAACATGAAGCTGGACAAGCGGGACGTGGTGCTGCGCCGCATCCGGCTCATGGAGCAGGAGAACATCAGCTTCGTCTGCAACACCAGCATCGGCGGCGCCGACTACCCGGCGGAGCAGCTCAGGGCCGAGTTCGACGCGGTCGTCATGGCGACCGGCGCCACCCTCCCCCGCGACCTCCCGGTCGAGGGGCGCGCCCTCAAGGGGATCCACTTCGCCATGGACTTCCTGACCGCCAACACCAAGGCGATCCTCGACGAGGGGACCGACTTCATCTCGGCACACGGCAAGGACGTCATCATCATCGGCGGCGGCGACACCGGGACCGACTGCGTCGGCACCTCGCTGCGCCACGGCTGCAGCTCCGTCGCGCAGCTGGAGATCATGCCCCGCTTCCCCGACGAGCGCGCCGAGGACAACCCGTGGCCGGAATGGCCCAAGACCCACAAGGTCGACTACGGCCAGGAGGAGGCCGCCGCGAAATTCGGCGCCGACCCGCGGGTCTTCCTGACCACGGCGACCAGGTTCGAGGGGGATGCCGAGGGGAAGGTGAAGGCGGTGCACACGGTGCAGGTGAAGTGGGAAAGAAACGCCCAGGGGCAGTTCGTCCCCGCACCGGTGCCGGGGACCGAAGAGGTCCGTCCGGCGAGCCTGGTGCTCCTCGCCATGGGCTTTCTCGGCCCCGAGCCGGAGCTGCCGGTGGCGCTCGGTCTGGAGCGGGACGGCCGCAGCAACATCAAGGCCGACTACGAGCGCTACGCCACCAACATCCCCGGCGTCTTCGCGGCCGGCGACTGCCGCCGCGGCCAGAGCCTGGTCGTCTGGGCCTTCAACGAAGGGCGCGGCGCGGCCAGGGAGTGCGACCGCTTCCTGATGGGAGACAGCGAACTCCCCTAAGGCGTGCCGGCTCGCGTCCCCGGCTCCGGGAATCTGAATAAGAAGGCCCTCCCAATCAGCAGATTGGGAGGGCCTTCTTCGTTCCACGGGATCGGCTTGTCAGGCGAGGGAGCGCTTTGGGCCTACGGCATAAAGCAGGGCATTGCCACGGTGCTTCTTGAAACCGGAAACCTTTGGCCAGGCCAACGGGTCTCCAGGTCCAGGCGGGCCAAGCGGGGTCGCGTCACAACCCGAGAAAGGCGTTGATCACCTTTTGCACCTCGGCGTAGGAGACCGTAGCGGAGCCGTCGGTGTCGACGCAGTCCGTAACGGCCTTGGCCCCCAAGAGCATGTCGATGGCGGACTGCACCTCGTCGATGCTGACATTGCCATCGTTGTTGCAGTCTCCCGGCTTTTGAGTGGAGGGAGTCACGCTGGCGGATGCGGACGAGGCCGCCCCGGGGCCGGCGCTGTTGGTCGCGGTCACCACGAAGCTGTAGGAGGTGCCGTTGGCCAGCCCCGTCACCGTAATCGGGCTGCCAGACCCGACGGCCGTGATCTCCCCCGGGCTCGAGGTCACCTGGTAAGAGGTTATGGCGCCGCCGCCGTTGGACGCCGGGGGAGTGAAGGAGACCTCGGCCCGGGCGTTGCCACGCGAGGCTGAAACGGCGGTAGGTGCGCCTGGCACGCTGATGGAGGGGGGTGCGACCTCGGTAAGACGGTACAACCCGGAGTCCGATGTCACGGCAAAGATATCCGCGGCATTGTTCGGGTGGACCGCGAGGGACGCGATGGAACCGGAGAGCCCCGGATAGGAAAGCTTCTGCCAGGTTGCCCCGGCGTCGCTGCTGCGGTAGAGGTCGGGACCGGCTCCGATGTAGTAGTGGCCGGCGCTCAACGGATCCGCGAATATGCCGCTGGTTCCGACGAAATTGCTTGTCAGCGGGCTCCAGGTGCCGTTAACCAGGCGGTAGGGACTAAATGTCACGCTCAAACTTCCGTTGCTGACGGCATAACCGCTCACCGTCGCGATCAGGTTTCCGGTGACGGGTTCCACGAATACGGTCGTGCCCGAACCGGAGGGAAGTCCTGTTGCGCTGAGGGCGGTCCAGGAGTCCCCGCTGTCGGTGCTTTTATAGACCTTGCCTGAGACCCCGGCGTACACGACGCTGGAATTCAGGCTGTCGACGGCGATTGAATTCGGCGTCGCATTGGCCGGCAAGCCGCTGCCTCCGACCGCGATCCAGGAGTCCCCGCCGTTACCGGATCTGAAGACGCTCTGAGGGCCATAGCAGGAGAGGTACATCTTGGTGGGCTCGGACGGCGCTATGGCGACGTTATTCACCGAGTTGTTCGCGCTCGGCAGATTCGTGTAGACCGGCGACCAGGAATTGCCGCCGTCGGAGCTCCGGGAGATGCCTCCCAGGTCGTTATATCCCGCGTAGACAATCTGTTCACTGCCGGGTCGCACCGCAATTGCCGAAACTGAAATAAAGCCCGGCAGCCCCGAGGCCGACGAGGTCCAGGTGGCGCCGGCGTCGCTGCTCCGATACATGGCGTCCCCGCTGCCGGTGCCGACCAGGATGTCGGTGGCAGTGCCGTGGACGAACCCCATGGCAGAGACGGGCGGGGCAACCAGCCCCTTCATGACTTTCGACCAGGTGGCACCTCCGGAAGTCGTACGGTAGAGGTCGCCGTTGCCACCGGCGAACTGCACCTGCGGGTTGTTCGGGTCCACCGCATAGGCGAAGTAATCTGCAGACGGCAGGCCGTTGTTGCTGGTTACCGTCCAGGTCACCCCTCCGTCGTTGCTGCTGCTGAACCCGCCGTAGAGGCTGAAGCAGAAAATCGTGTTGGATGACAAGGGCGACACCGAAATATATTCTACGTCGCTCACGGGCCATTGAGGCGTGACCGGCGACCAGGAATTGCCGTTGTTGGTAGTCTTGTAAACGACGTTGCTGCTTGTCACAGCATAGAGTGTCGCTTGTTGCAACGGGTCCATGGCAAAGGTGGAAATTGACTCAGACGCGCTCATCCCGGTCGACAACAGGGTCCAGGAAGTGTCACCAGGCAGACGTCGATACAGTTGTCCCGAGGCCGTGGCAAACAGGCCACCGGAAGAGTTCACCGTCAGGTTTTTCAGGTACGGATAATTGGGTAAGCCGCTGCTGATAGCGGTCCAGGTAGTTCCTCCCGAAGTGCTTTGGTACACACCCGCTGAGGATGTCGTAACGTATAAGGTCGGGTTTGGTCCGTTGGAGATTGCCATGCCGGTGATGCTCGTCGAAATCTGCCCGGCGCCCACGGCGGCCCAGGTGGCGCCGGCGTCGGTCGTTTTGTACACCGTTGCGGACCCGGCCGCGTAGGCGGTGCCGTTGTGGGCTTGGTCCAACACGATCGCGTTGACCGCATATTCCGGGAGACCCGCAGCCAGGGCCCAGTTGGAACCGCCGTCAGAGCTCTTAAAAATTTTGCCGCCGACGGTCCCCGAATACAGTTGTGACGAGTCACTCGGGTTGATGGCGCAGGACATGATGATGGCCGTTTCAGGGCCTGCGGCAGTCCAGGAGTTGAGACCCGCAAAGGATGGGGAAGCAAAGGCGAGAAGCGTCAGCAGGACTACCAGGAACAGGGATGAAGTCTTCAGCATAATCCGAAACGTCTCCTTTTCGGTCTATTTGGCGTGGAGCGTTAAAACAGACGCATTAATTTTATATCGCAAATCATCTAAACCATATGGCAGCAGCACGAATACACTAAATTTTGCTTATTGATACCATTTCCTGGACCTGCAGGCAAACACATTCAGGCCAGCCAGCAGTTAAAACTTATCTTTTTTAATTTATTACAGCGTTGTTCGTGCCAAAATGAGCCCGGCTCTGGTCCCGGAGGGCCCTGTTCAGTGCCAGGAGCTCGCAGCTACTGCGGGCATACCCGTTGAACCAGCGCCGCTGCTGTCAATTCCCCCCAAGGCAGCCTCCTCATAGGGCGCGGACAGTTTTTTCACATTCGCAAAACTCCGTTTTCAAATTCGCATTATTGCGAAATGTATACAGGATGCCCGATACAGGCTGTTCTAACGGGACCAGCGCCTCTTTTACGTCCACATTGAGTCAATCGTCACAGGACTTTTTTGCAATTTTGCAAAACTGGCGGGGAAAGGAGCTTCTGCGGCTCACGAGGTAACCTCCCGAAAAACTGGCGTTATTCCGACAAGCGCAAAACTACGCAGCATTGGCATGCTAGTTGCGATGGTAAAGGGAGAAGCGCAATAAAACATGCCGTATTGAAAATAGGAGGAAGCAATGAGTGATGTAAAACTGGGAAATCCTGCGGTAGTCGGCCTTGCTGGTTTCGGAATGACCACGTTGGTGCTGCAGTGCCACAACCTGGGTTGGTGCGGCATCGCCCCCGTCCTCTGGCTCGGACTCTGCTTCGGTGGCACCGCTCAGCTCATCGCCGGACTGATGGAATTCAAAACCGGCAACAACTTCGGTTTTTGCGCCTTTACCGGTTATGGAGCCTTCTGGATCTCCCTTTGCCTGATGGTGATCTTCGGGAAGAGCCCTGATCTGGTCAAATCCTATCCGACCCTCGCCTTCAGCGCGAACGACCTCGGGTTCTTCCTGGTGGCCTGGACCGTCTTCACCTTCATCCTCTTCATTGCCTCGATGAAGCACCACGCGACGCTTGCCTTCATCTTCCTTACCCTGCTGCTTGGCTTCATCGGCCTCGACCTGAAAGAACTTGCCGGCAGTGCCCTCGCCGGGACCTTCGCGGCCTACGACCTGCTGATTTGCGCATTCTCCGCGCTGTACCTGATGGCAGTCGCCGTGTATGCCGAGTCCGGCATCAAGCTTCCCGTCGGCGAGGCCTGGATCAAGGAGCCGGCCCAGGCCAAGGAAATCATCGCTACCAGCAAGGTTACCGCATAACCATCCCCCGCCCACCGCGTCACCCGGTGCGGTTTCGGCGAACCGGCAAATCGTAAAAATCCTGAAGGGCCATGGCAACCAGCCATGGCCCTTCTTTTATGGTGCGGCCCAGGTGGGCGGCCGCCTGCCCGGATACTTCCAGGTATGGCAACCAGCCATGGCCCTCCTTTTATGGTGCGGCGGCAGCCCGGGGCTGGCGAAGATTGCCGCCAGGGAGGGAGGTTGTCAGCCCCCCTCCCCCCTGCTGTCCTCCGCCGTAAAGGGAGGGGCGTGAAGACGGGAGATTGGGGCCAATCAGCAAAGCGAAGGCTGGCGCGGGGGTGCCGACTGGAGGCGAGTTGCCAAGGCCGCAGCGCAGACGACGGCAGGATCGGAAAGGACCGGCCGGGGAGGGTCGGCTACCAGAGGTAAAGGGATTTATTGTCGAAGTGGCGCCGGTTGAGATACAGGAACAGGTTCAGAAGCAGGAACAGAACGAACACGCAGAACGCATTGAGACGGTAGTGGTAGTCAGGGGTGATGGTCCCGGAGACGGTGATGATCTGCTGGACCGGAAGCAGAAAGAGGTTGGCGATCCCGCTGAAGCTGGCGACAAAATTGTAGCAGATGAGCAGCCAGAGGGTGAGTTGCTGCCGCTTCAGTATTCCGAAAATCAGGTACAAGGAGATGATGCAGTCGGCAAAGATCAAGGATTCGCTGTCCTCCCCAGAGTAGAGCCTCCCCATAAAGGGAAACGGCTCGCCGAGGTCGGACAGCACGAGGGCCATCAAAAGGAGGTAGACGCCAATCAGGGGGGCCAACACAAACGGCCTCCTCTTCTCGTCCGACACCACCTCCGACCCGTGATCCGTCTCTTTCAAGGCATCCCTCCTTTTGCTGCACGCTGCTGCAGGGGATTGCACCTGCCGGTTAACGAGGAACCGTCGCCGGCGCCACCGCCCTCTGCGCCGGCTTCACTTTCCCCTGCCATGCCACTGGAAATAAATCAGCGTTATACTAACAGGAAACCGGGCCGCGCGCAAGGTGAGTTCACCATTCTTTGCCGGGCCTGGCCGGGCCAGGTCGAGCCGGAAGCATCATCCGCTAAGCAACCGATAAAAGAGGCCTTCAACAGTGCGAGCCCGGCCCCGGATTTGGCGGCTTTACCCGGCGTTGAACCACCCCTTCTGCCGCTCTGCTTCGAGGCGAGTGGCCAGATAATCCCACAGGGCGGGACAGCCGGCCTCAATGGGCGGACCGATGCGCCCTATGACGCGTTCGTAGCTGATGCCGTTCTCCCGCCAGCTTTGGCCGGATTGCGCTAGGTTCAGCAGAGCCGGCATGGCCCGGTCCGCTGCATGCGCAAAGCGGGCTTCGGGAGTCTCCCCATGCTCGAACTCCAGCCAAAGATCCAGGTATTTGGTGCACAGCGGCTCGGGCAGCATGCCAAAGATCCTCCGCACCGCTGCCAGTTCGGCGGCCTTAAGCTCATCCCAGCCCTCAGTCGCGTACACGATTGTGTCGCCGGTATCGATCTCGCCTATATCATGAACAAGCAGCATAGCGATCACGCGGTTGATATCTACCGGTGCCGCGGCATACTGCTCAAGGGACAACGCCAGGAGGGCGATCTGCCAGCTGTGTTCGGCAGAATTTTCAAAGCGGTCCAGCCCCAATGGGCGGTTTTTGCGAGTCACCCCCTTGAGCTTGTCGAGTTCCACGATGAAATCCACGATCTGCTGCATGGTAGCCGCGTCAGCCATAAAACACCTCTTAATATTCCAGCACCAGTCGCGCTTCAGTCGCCCACAACCAAAAAGGATTAACCGTTGTCGGCCAATCCCTTTTGATTATGGGTGCGGGGGCAGGATTTGAACCTGTGACCTTCGGGTTATGAGGGCGAAGATTCAAGGGCTTCCGGCAATAAACGCCAAGTTTTCGATGCGTACCTATCACATGTTGCGCAAGTTTACCAGCATTTCAGGGGGAGCCTCAGGTTGGGCCTCGGGTGGCCTCAGGGGTCGGATCAAACCAACTGCAGAAGAATACTTTAAATTCCTCTCCATTTTATGCCTTAGATGCCTCTTTTTGCCTGAGAAAGGGGCCAACTAAGGAAGGAACAACCAAAGACGGAGAAACATGAAGGAAGAAAACCTGAATTAGCTGCCGCAGTCGACTCTCCGCGGAGAGTACAGGGTTACGCGAGAAATGGCGGTCAACAGCCTCAACTGCCCCATTTCCGGGCGTGATGAAGCAGCCGCAATATCTGCACCGTCGGAGAGCGCAGCCGGTAAATGACTATGAATGGAGTCCCTGTGACGACGAGCTCCTTGGTGTCAGACAACCTTCCCTCACGCCCTATGCCGGGGTAATCTTGCAGATATTCCACTGCTTCCTGAATCCGAGCCGCCATCTTCGCCGCAGCCTGGGGGTTCTCCAAGGCGAGATAGTCACCAGCCTCTCTCAGGTCCAGAAGGGCAGGCTCGGTCCATTTAAGCCGCATCTCGTTTCGTTCCCCAGCCGTGCAGTATCTTCAGGGCCTCGTCATGCTCCACAAGTTCCCCCCGGTCTGCTGCGGCAACCCCTTCCTGGATCGCCGTTATTTGCCATTCCTGAAGCGCAAGGTAATCGAGAATGGCCTGTGAAGCGATAAATGATTTGGTCCGACCGGTAGCCGCTGCCAATCGGCTCAGACGGTCAGCCAGTTCCTCCTCTATCCGGAGTGAAACCAGTGCACCTTTCTTCATGATCACTACCCCCGCACCTGAATGTAATATTAAATATTACAAAAATGAGTCGCAATGTCAAGCGCGCAGGAAGCCAAAATGCCTCGGGTGTTTTCGGTGATTTGGGTCGGAATTAAGGGGGCACGCAAACGCAAAGGCATAGTCGACGAGAATCAGCAGACAAATCAGCAGGCAAAGGAGGAGACAAAGGAAGAGGAGAAAACAAAAAAGGCACTCAGCTGAAAATAGCCAAGTGCCTTGTAAAGTTTTGGTTGCGGGGACAGGATTTGAACCTGTGACCTTCGGGTTATGAGCCCGACGAGCTACCAGACTGCTCCACCCCGCGTCATCGAGTTCTAATTAGTAGCACAACTGACGAGATCAAGTCAACCTTTTGTTTCAAGAAAGTTCCAAAGCCTGCAATTGACCTGAGGACAATTCGGCAGAACTTGATGACGCGGCCAGCGAACCCTCCGGTACGCTCCCCGACACCCCGATCTGCTGGCCCCCCTTCCCTGCTTCCCCCCCCTGGAGGAGGAGATTTGAAATGGGGCCCGCAATGAGCTCATCGGGGCTCCTGCTGCGGAAAGACAGGCCAAGGCGGGATCACCTGCGGACGAAACCGGCCGCACCCTGCGGTAACAGGATGCGGCCGGTGCTGCTGTCGGTAATCCAACAGGAAACTTAGGGGAAGTTGATGTCAAGCTGGGTGGTGAAGGTGTTCTGCCCGGCAAGCGCTTTCTTGTTGTAGACGTCGTAGCCGAAGATCACGGAAACGTTCTTGGCAAAGTTCCAGGATGCCCCGAAGCTCAGCGCGCCGTCGGCGTTGTTGCCACCCTGATAGTCGACTGCCATCCAGAGTTTGTCGGAAATCTCCGTCATGGTGCGGTCCCAAGAGAGCAGCACGCCATCGTTAGCCGCATTGCCGCTGGTGTTGATCAGGGCCCTTTCGCTGCCACGATAGTAACCGGCGGAGAGCCTGCCCAAGGAGGGTACCGTCCCCAGGGTGGGAAGGGTCCTGGCAACCAGGCCGTAAATGATGTTCTGTCCGGAGACGACGCCCGGGGCAACGGTCTTGCCCAGCGCCGGTCCGAGGTTGTAGCCGCCCACGGCGATGGCCGGGGACATCTTGAAAAGTGAATCTTCCGGGGTGGCAAGCTTGATGTTGCCGCTCCAGGGATGGTTGTCGTTGGGGTCCGTGGAGTTGCCGAGGAAGTCGAAGCCTAACTCGCCCTGCAGCTTCTCAAAGGGAAGGAACCCGACTACCGGGCCGATATCGTAAACGTTGGCGCCTCTGGTGCCATCGGAGTTCTTGTCAGCTCTGATGTAGTTGTCGATGCCAAGGTGAAAGGTCTTGTAGGCCTGTACGTCCGTGGAGGGGATCCAGATTTGCGTGGAGGGTGTCGCCATTGCTACACCAGCTGCTGCGATTGTCAGCGTCGTTGCCAGGATGAGAACCTTAGAAATTCTGTTCATTGCTTACTCCTTTGTAATTGAATGTTTAAATTTTAATTCCAAGTGGACCACTCACTGTCAGCCTTTGACGGCCGAAATCTCCCCCTTTCAAGTTTCTGGACATAAAAAAGGCGCCTCTCACCGGTTGGTGGAGAGGCGCCTTTGCCTATCGTAACTTGATGCCCTGCACAACGTTGTGCCATGGCAACTTCGATCTATATAGCAGAAGACATGCCAGACAGATCTATTTACCGTAACTACCTGTCACACAAGCACTTTCCACATCAGTCCCATCAATTGCCCGCGCTAAGCCGACGAAAAAACGGGCAGTTACGCTCAATGTTTGTGCAATTGCGGGGTGTTTGAAGCAAAGGCGGCAGGAAGCGGGCTACACGGATTGAACCGATTATTGCCCAGTACGCAGGCGCGGCGCCACCCGGATCACGGTGCACCGTTTGTTCTGGCGAATCCCACCCGGCGCACACGACGCTTCCGGTGCTCGGGGAAAGACGCTGCGGCGTTACCTGATTGAAGCGACACGGTCGGCCCGCCCTTTGCCGATCATGACCTCGGGGCTCGGCGCGGCTGCGTATCCTGATTGCGGCCCTCCAGCTTTTTTCGTTTGTCAGCGCGGCGCAGACGCTGTAAGTTGTCAGTCAAGGGCGGCCGGACCGCTGGCAGGGACGCTGGAGATGGAGGATGCAGGGTGGCGGTTACTTTTATCGAGATATTCCTGATCGGCATCGGGGCCGGTGTGGTCGGCTCCATGCTGGGACTGGGCGGCGGGATCATCATCGTCCCGGCGCTGACGCTTTTGTTCGGCATGCCGATGCGCACCGCGGTGGCCGCCTCGACGGTTTCCATCATAGCCACCTCGACGGGCGCCGCGGTGGCCTTTCTCAGGGACCGCCTCACCAACACCAGGGTGGCCATCTGGCTCGAGATGGGAACCGCGACCGGCGCGCTCTCCGGGGCCCTGATCGCCGGCTTCATCAACCAGCGCCTGCTCTACGTCATGTTCGGGCTGCTCCTTGCCTACTCGACGGTCAACATGTTCAAGGCCCGCACGTCGGAACTGCCAACCGGCGTGGTCCCCGACGCGCTCTCCAAAAGGCTGCGGCTGAACGGCTCCTATTACGACAAGGCGCTCGGGCACCGGGTGGACTACCAGGTGACGCGCACCGTCCCCGGCCTGATCATCATGGTCTTCTCGGGCGCCGCCGCCGGACTGCTCGGCATTGGCGCCGGCATCTTCAAGGTGCCGGCCATGGACCAGGTCATGGGCATGCCGTTCAAGGCGTCGACGGCGACCTCGAATTTCATGATCGGCGTGACGGCCGCCTCGGGGGCGGTGGTCTACTTCGCCCGCGGCGACGTGAAACCGCTGGTGGCCGGGCCCGTGGTGCTCGGGGTGCTGCTGGGCGCCGTGGTCGGCGGGAAGCTCATGGTCCGTTTGAAGGCGAACCGCATCCGGCTCGGCTTCATTCCGCTCATCGCCTATACGGCTATCGAGATGATCTATCGCGGGGTGAAGTGGTGGTGAATCAAGATTTAGAGGGGAAAAAACCAGAGACTGCGGCCATCGAACTGGTACTTGCGCGCTTTTTGCGGATCGGCTCGCTGATCTCCGCGGCTTTGCTCGCGGCCGGCATCCTCGCCATGCTCCTCGGCCAGACGGGGTTCGCCCCCAACCTGATCAGCGCAGGGCTCCTGGTGCTGCTCTGCACGCCGGTCATGCGGGTGGTGGTTGCGGGATTAATCTTCGTCAGGGAGAAGGACTGGCATTTCGCCTTCTTCTCCCTGGTGGTCCTCTGCGCCCTGGCGGCAGGCGTCTACTTCGGGAGCGCGGGTTAACCACAGGTTCTACGTTCTACGTTCTACGTTCTACGTTCTACGTTCTACGTTCTACGTTCTACGTTCTACGTTCTACGTTCTACGTTCTACGTTCTACGTTCTACGTTCTACGTTCTACGTTCTACGTTCTACGTTCTATGTTCTATGTTCTATGTTCTATGTTATACATTCTATGTTATACGTTCTACATCATGATTCCTGCTTTCCGCTGCCGTCCAGTCTCTCACGCGCCTTCGGAATTATCCCCAAGAAGAAGGTAGTGGTTACGTGATGGCATAGATGCTGCTGTTCGGAGTCCACCGAATCTGAACATGAAATGCCACCTTGAGAAGGTTCCTGATCTTTTCCATTACGGGGAA